>Ga0316217_10000179_pt1 | contig 96599 bp, 90 predicted proteins | sample 1anoAmetaG_FD_203633 | JGI IMG/M metagenome (GOLD analysis project Ga0316217, IMG submission 203633) | Freshwater microbial communities from Trout Bog Lake, Wisconsin, USA - 1anoA | ecosystem: Environmental > Aquatic > Freshwater > Lake > Hypolimnion/Profundal zone | place: USA: Wisconsin...
CCGCGAATATGCCGACGCCGTTTTTGCCGGGCTGCAACACTTCAATGAAAAATAATGCCGGCCAACACCTGTGCATCGGCATTCCCGGCGGTGAACTGACACCGGCCACGCGTCGTCTCCTCAAAGCCGTCCAGCCGGGCGGGATTGTCCTTTTTGCACGCAACGTGGACAGCGCCGTCCAACTCCGCGCCTTGATCCGGTCAATCTGCGCCGATTTGCGGGTGCGCCCCATTATTGCCATCGACCAGGAATGCCGGCGCGTTAATCGGCTCCGTGAAATTGTCGGCGAGTTACCGGCGATTGCCGAAATAAAAGCCACCGGTAATGCGGAAGAATTTGGCCGCACCACCGGTCGAACTTTACGCGAATTGGGCATCGACATGGATTTCGCACCGGTGCTGGATTTGGAATTGTTCGATGCGGCGATTGACAACGCACTGCGCGACCGGTGCTGGGGCCGGACTGCCGGCGATGTTGTGCGGTTAGCCGGCAAGTTCATTGCCGGCTTGGAAAGTGCCGGCGTGGTGGCGTGCCCGAAACATTTTCCCGGCTTGGGCGCGGCGCTCAAAGATTCACACGAGCATTTGCCGACCATCACGCGCCGGCGGGAGCAATTGCTTGCGGAAGATGTCCAGCCATTCGCCGAACTCATGCCGCGCTTGTTTGCGCTCATGGTCAGCCATGGGCATTATGTCGCGTTTGACGGTCAGAAACCAATACCGGCTTCACTGTCGCCGGTAATCGTCGGCGACCTGTTGCGGCGGCAACTCGGTTTTACCGGACTGGTGGTGACCGACGACATGGAAATGGGCGCGATTAGTCAGGTGGGCGATTTTGCCGGCGCAGTTACCGGCGCGATTCAGGCCGGGGCCGACATGGTGCTCGTCTGCCACACCCCCGAAAAAATCCTCGCCGCTCACGAAGCGCTGTCCAAGGCCAAGATTTCGTTGCAATCCACGCAACGTCTTGAAAAATTTCGCGCAACAGCAATGGCGATTACACGCCGCTGAAGGCGTTGAAGCCGCCATCGACGGCAATGTCGGCACCGGTCACGAAGCTGCTGGCGCGCGGACTGGCCAGAAACAACACCGCCCCGACGAGTTCCTGCGGTTCGCCAAACCGGTGGACCAACGTGTGTCCAAGGATTGATTGCGCGCGCGGTGTCGGCGTGCCATCGTCCTTGAACAGCAACTTGCGATTTTGTTCGGCCGGAAAGAAGCCGGGTGTAATGGAATTTACGCGCACACCTTGGCCGGCCCATTCGTGGGCAAGGAATTTGGTCAGATTCAGGACTGCCGCTTTCGCCGCGGAGTAAGCGACAACGCGCGACAATGGCAAGTGCGCGCTGACGCTGGCAATGTTGATGATGCTGCCCTTGCCGGCGGCAACCATCGCCGCGCCAAAAATCTGGCACGGCAGCAACACGCCGCCGACCAGATTCAAATCAAAAACCGCATCCCAATTTTCGCGGGGGATATTGGCGAACGGCATCTCCGGCGTGACCGTAGCTTTCGGATCATTGCCGCCAGCCGCGTTAATGAGAATGGTCGGTGTGCCGGTTTTTTCGTGGGCCCGGCGCAGACTGCCGGCATCGGTCACATCGGCGGCGACAAACGCCACCCGGTCACTGCGTTTCGTACGACCGATGACCGTGACGCGAGCGCCGGCCTCGGCCAAGCCATGCGCCATCGCGCCTCCCAGCACGCCTGTGCCGCCGATCACGACTGCGGTTTCACCAGTCAAATCAAAAAGGTTTTTGCTCATGCCGGTATGTTTATGGAAAGTGCGCCATCCGGCAAGCGCAGAAATGAAGGGCTTGACACATTTACCCGATGCGCCATGATGCGCGCCGGTATGAAACCCAAAGCCTTGTACATTTTAGATGCCAGCAGCTTCGAGACGATTTACGGCCCCGACGACCAAGCCGCCATTGCCAGTCAGGTTCAGTTGCTTGATAAACCATTTGCCCGGCAACAGTGCGCCGAGCATCTGGAACAACTCCGGGAAGTGGAATTTATTTTCTCCGGCTGGTTCGCGCCGGTGATGGACGAAAAGTTTCTCGCCGCCGCGCCGAAATTGAAGGCGGTATTTTATGGTTCCGGCACAATCCGCAGTTTCGTGACCGACGCGTTCTGGAAACGCGGCATCGTCGTCACCAGCGCCTATGCCGCCAACGCCATTCCGGTCGCCGAGTACATTTTGGCGACAACACTCTTCAGCTTAAAACGCGGCTGGTTTCATGCCCGCGAAACCCGCCAGCAGCACAAATTCGTTCGCCAAGTCGCCGCAGGCGCCTACCGGAGCACGGTCGGGTTGATCTCGCTCGGCCAGATTGGCAAGTTGGTGCTGGATCGCTTGCGCACGTTTGATGTGCGTCAGGTGGTGTACAGCACAAGCCTGACGCCTGACGCCGCGGCCAAGCTCGGCGTGGAATCCGTTTCACTAGACCAGTTGTTCCGCGAATCCGACGTTATTTCGCTGCACACGCCATCGTTGCCGGCAACAAAAGGCATGATTACCGGCGCGCATTTCGCCGCGATGAAACCCAACGCCACATTCATCAACACCGCCCGCGGCGCCGTCGTCCGCGAAACCGAAATGATTGAAGTCCTCACCCACCGGCCCGACCTTCAAGCCGTGCTCGACGTGACCGATCCCGAACCGCCCAAACCGGAGTCGCCGCTCTACACCTTGCCCAACGTCGTCCTCACCCCGCACATTGCCGGCTCGCAGAATAACGAATGCCGGCGCATGGGCCATTACATGGTCGAAGAACTCGGCCGGTATCTCGCTGGCCAACCATTGAAATGGCAAATCAACCAAGAACTCGCCGCCAAACTCGCCTAATATCATGATCACCACCGGCCTCGTCTCCGTCTCGTTCCGCAAACTGTCACCCGCCGAAATCGCCGCGCTCGTCCGGCAAGCCGGTCTGAACGGCATTGAATGGGGTGGCGACATCCACGTCCCGCATGGCAATCTCGCCCGCGCCCGCGAAGTCCGGCAACTCACACTCGACGCCGGCCTCACCGTCGCCGCCTACGGCTCGTATTACAAAATCAACCAGAGCGAAGCCGCCGGCTTGCGCTTCGAGTCCGTCCTTGAAACCGCCGTCGCGCTCGGCGCGCCGACGATCCGCGTCTGGGCCGGCGCGCTTGCTTCCGCCAAGGCCGACGCCGCTTACCGGGCTGCCGTTGCGACCGAAGCCAAGCGCATTGCCGCGATCGCGCAAGGAGCCGGCGTCACAATTTCCAGCGAATACCACTGCAACACATTGACCGATACCAACACTTCCGCGCAAACCATGCTGAAAGAAATTCAGCACCCGAATTTCCACACGCTCTGGCAGCCGCACAACGACGAAACCGTCGAAACCAATCTGGCCGGCCTCCGCGCCATCCTGCCGCAGCTGACCAATGTTCACTGTTATCAATGGGTAAAAAATGAGCGCCGGCCACTCGCCGAAGGCACAGACATTTGGCGCCAATACTTCGCGGTCGTGAAGTCGTCAGGCCGGAATCACTGCGCCCTGCTGGAGTTTGTGGCTGGCGACGATCCGGCAAATTTCCTGCGCGACGCTGCTACGCTCCGGCAACTTGTGGCTTGAGCACGCCGACGTACGGCAGATTCCGGTATCGCTCCCGGTAATCCAGCCCGTAGCCGACCACGAACTTGTCCGGAATCTTAAACGCCACATAGTCCGCCTGACATCCGTCGTGGTGCGGCACGTCTTTCTCCAGAAACGCGGCGACCTTCAAACTGCGCGGCTGCATTTTCTGAATCGCTTCCCGGACATGCAAGATCGTCAGCCCGGTATCGAGAATGTCATCCACCACCAACACATCGCGGTCGCGCACATCGAGCTGCAACAATTTCGTCCACGTCACCGTGCCGGTCGAAGCCGTCCCGCCGAAATAACTGGCCACGCCCACACAATCCAACCGGACCTGAATCGGCAACCGCCGCAACAAATCCGCCACAAAAATCACACTCCCGGTCAACACGCCAATCATCGTCAGTTCCCGCCCGGCATAATCGCGCTGGATGGTGACGGCCAATTCGTCGAGCCGGCGTTGGATTTGCGTCTCGGTCAACAAAATCTCAGCAAGGTCAGGATGCACGCGGGCATCTTACCGGTCAGGCCGGTGCGGAGCAATTCACTTTTCGCAACACTAATGGCAACTCAATGTTAAAACGCTGTTGTAAGAGTTCCATATCGTGAAGATCCTTTTCGGTCGGAGTATAGCCTTGCGCATGACACTGCACCTGAGCCAGTGGCGAAAGGCAGTGGACATTCAGACCAGCGATAATCCCTTGTCCGGTAAATGCCTCCGGTTTGAAAATCCAATCGCCGCCATTGTCCATGCGATGAATTCCGTTGCCGGCAGTATCAAAAGTGACAGCATGAATGTCGATTTCCAATCCCTTACCATCAGCGAGAACAAAAGCATGGGGCGGAGTTCCTTCCTTAACTGCGAATCCCTTGCACTCCAAGATCGCGAGGAGCTTTGGAACGTCAGCAACACGCGGGATAATATCGACATCTTTGTGTGGTCGAGTCTGCGTCTGCAGCAGCGCATCGACACCCCAGCCACCGTCAAGCCACACAGTAATCCCCGCGTTTTGAAACAAACAAAGCACCCCCACTACATCAGCGGCGTTCATTTTCTTATCCATGCGATTTCATTTCGATCACGTGAGATTCGCTCTCCAGTCGGGTGATGTAAAGACAGAAGCAAGCGGCCGTCGCGGTGGGGTCGCAGCCGGTTTGGCGGGTGTATTGGCCAACGGGATCGTTGCCGGCGGTCTTGAAACCTTGGTTCGACGGGTTCGGCGGAGTTTTGACGGTGAAGTGGCACAGTCGGGAGGCTGGCCACAAGAGTAAAAGAGGGGTGGTTTGGGGTTTTGGACACAAAATGGGGTGTTTTTGGTTTTTTGGGAGCAAAACGGGCTAAAATGGGTGCGCCGGGATGATTTTACGTGCCGGGAAATAATTCCCGGGTGCCGGGAAATGGTTTCCCGGTGCCGGGAAATGGTTCCCGGGTGCCGGGAAATGGTTCCCGGGTGCCGGGAAACGGTTTCCGGGTGCCGGGAAATGATTCCCCGGTGCCGGGAAACGGTTTCCTGGTGCCGGGAAATGATTCCCCGGTGCCGGGAAACGGTTCCCGGGTGCCGGGAAATGATTCCCCGGTGCCGGGAAACGGTTCCCGGGTGCCGGGAAATGGTTCCTGATGCACCGGGAATGCAAACCCGGAACGCCGGGAAGCGCGGCCCACGCGCAGCAAAAGCTTGACGCGCTGGGGCCGGCAGCATATCGTCGCGGCAGTTCCCCGAAGTTTGCATTCCAACAATTATCACCCCATGCGTGTTACCCGAATCGGCCTCACCGGCGGCATTGCCACCGGCAAATCCACCGTCGCGGACTTGTGGCGTGCCCGCGGCGCGACGGTGATTGATTCCGACGTGCTGGCGCATCGCGCGCTGGCCCCCGGCACGGCCACGCACCGGGCGATTGTGGCGGAGTTCGGCCAAACGATTGTGAACGCCGACGGCACGCTCAATCGCCGGCAGCTCGGGGACATTGTGTTCGCGGATGCCGCGCGCCGGCAGGCGTTGGAAGCCATTGTGCATCCGGTGGTGCGCGCGGACTGGCAGCGCGAGTTGGCGGGGGCGACCGGCTGCGCGGTCGTGGTGATTCCGCTGTTGTTTGAAGTTGGCGCGGAGAAGGAATTTGATTGTGTGGTGGTGGTCGGTTGCAGCGAGACGACGCAATTGGCCCGGCTGGTCGCGAAAGGGCTAACCGAGGCGCAAGCCCGGGCGCGCATTCGGGCGCAATTGCCGTTGCCGGCGAAAATGGACCGGGGGAATTTTGTGATTTGGAACGATGGCTCGCGGGCGGTGTTACACCAGCAAGCCGAACTGATTTGGACGAAGATCAAGGAGAGTTAATTCATGCCGCGCAAACCCAGCAAGAAAACCAAAGCTCAGCCGCCGGTCGAGGCCGTCGCGCCGTTAACACCGGCGACGGAACCCGCGCCGGCACCCGCGCCCGCGCCAGTGCCAGCACCGATCGTCGAGCCGGCAATTGCCGCAGCGCCGGTCGCACCGCCGCCCGTGCCGGCCGCGCCCCAGGCTGCTCCGCGTGAAATCGTTCGCTTGGCCGATTTGCAGGTTTTGGAAATCGAGGCGCTTCAGGATAAGGCGCGCGCCATCGGCGTCGAGCCGGTCGCGACACTCAAACGTCACGAAATCATTTTTGAGTTGTTGAAGCGCAAGGCGGGCGCGAACATTCTCGGCGAAGGCGTGTTGGAGATTTTGCCGGACGGCTTCGGCTTTCTGCGGTCGCAGGTTTACAATTACCTCCCCTGCCCCGAAGATATTTACGTGTCGCCATCGCAGATTCGCCGGTTTGAATTGCAGACCGGCGACGTGGTGGCCGGCCAGGTGCGGCCGCCGAAGGATAAGGAACGGTTTTTCGCGCTGCTCAAGGTCGAGAGCGTGAACCAATTGGACCCGGACAAGGCCAAAGACAAGGTGATGTTCGACAATCTCACGCCGCTCTTCCCGACTGGCCGGTTTGTGCTGGAGACCAAGGCGGATGAAATCAATACGCGGGTAATGGATTTATTTTGCCCGATTGGCAAAGGCCAGCGCGGGTTGATCGTGGCGGCGCCGCGCACCGGCAAGACGATCCTGCTCCAGAAAATCGCCAATGCGATTGCGCAGAATAATCCGGAAGCAATCATCATTGTGCTGCTGATTGATGAGCGGCCGGAGGAAGTCACTGATTTCAAACGCACAGTCAAAGCCGAGATCATCAGCTCAACGTTTGACGAACCGCCCGAACGCCATGCACAGGTCGCAGAGATGGTGCTGGAAAAATCCAAGCGGTTGGTCGAACACAAAAAAGATGTGGTGATTCTGCTCGACTCAATCACCCGGCTATCGCGGGCCTATAATTCGCTCGCACCGAAATCCGGCAAGATTCTGTCTGGCGGTGTCGACGCCAATGCCTTGCACAAGCCGAAGCGGTTTTTCGGCTCGGCGCGGAAAGTCGAGGAAGGTGGTTCACTCACGATCATCGCCACGACGCTGGTTGAGACCGGTTCGCGGATGGACGATGTCATTTTTGAGGAGTTCAAAGGCACCGGCAACATGGAGTTGTGTCTGGACCGCGGCTTGGTGGAGAAGCGCATTTTCCCGGCGATCAACATCGAGAAATCCGGTACGCGCAAAGAAGAGCTGCTCTACCATCCCGACGAGCTGGACCGGATTTACATCCTGCGCAAGGCGTTGGCCGAAGTGCCGGCGATCGAGGCAATGGAACTGGTCGTCGAGAAACTCAAAAAGACCGGCAGCAATGCCGAGTTCTTGTTGTCCATGAAATTTTAACCGGGACCGACCGGCTACGATTTAAGCGGGCGGCACATGCCCGCGCAGGCTGGCTTCTTCAATAATGCAACACGGTGAGGGACGGCTCAAGTTGAGCCGCCGCTTTGGTAGGCAGTTGCACCATCAAAGAACGCTCCGCCAGACAATGTGCCACCCATCGAAATCGTAGTGAGTTGTGACGCGCCGGCATAATCACCATCGCATCCGACGCAATAAAATTGCCGTTAAAACAGCAATGAGTACCAGCGCCAGTCCCAGCATCCAGTGTTTCGTTTTGCTTTCGATCTGTTCATCGTCGCCCATAGTCAATCCGCTTTCATGCCGGCGAGACTAATCAAAACACCAGTCGTAAAACTATCAGGGGTTGCCCTGATTTTTTTCTAGGGGTTGCCCTGACCGAATCGGTGACTTACTGGCGTTGCAACTCGGTAATGGCGTACCGGCGCAATTCGTCCAGTGTCGTCAGGTGGCATTTCTCTTTGAGTTTGGCCTGATGACTTTCGACAGTTTTCGCGCTGAGCTTCAGCAACTCAGCAATCTGGCTGGTCGAGTGCCATTGGCTGAGCAACTGGAACACTTCCAACTCGCGATCGGTAAATTGACTCAAGACCGACTCGCCGCCCGGGCCGGCCTTGCCGCGGATGAGCACGCCAACCAGTTGCTGCGCGAGATGTTCGCCGACGTACAACTCGCCGGTTAGAACGTGGCGGATGGCCTTGAGGATGACCGGCGTGGCTTCCTGTTTGGTGACGTAGCCGCGCGCACCGGCCCGCAACGCGCGTTCGGCATACAACGCTTCGTCGTGCATCGTCAACACCAAGACCGGCAGCGTGGGATACCGGTGGTGCAAGTCTTTGATCAACTCCAAGCCGGGCGTGGTTTTCAGCGACAAATCCACAATCGCCAAATCGGGCCGGCATTGCTCGAGCAGTTTCCAGCAGTCCGGCGCGTCGTCGCAACTGCAACACACCGTGAGATCAGTTTGTTGATTGATTAACTCCGCCAGCCGTTCGCGCACAATCGGATGATCGTCCACCAACATGATTTTAGATTTATGTTTTTTCATGTGCCACTACTCGCCGGTAAGGTCAGATCTACCACCGTGCCGCCGGTTTCGCCACGGCAGATTTGCAGCGTGCCACCGATCATGCGTGCCCGGTAGGCCATGATGTGCAGCCCCATGCCGGTCGCCTTCGCGGTCTCGGCTGGCCAGTCGCGCCCGTTGTTTGCCACTTCCAGATAGATTTTGCCGTCCGCCACCTCAAGCGTGATACTGATCACAGTCGCCAAGCCGTGCCGGAGCGCATTGGCGACCGCTTCCTGAACAATCCGGTAAATATGCAGGGCCTGCGCTTGATCCTGTATGACCACATTCGCATCGCACAGCAACTCGCAACGCGTCTTGCCAGTACGGGTGATATCGTCGGCCAATCTTTGCAACGCCATCGGCAAGCCACCGGCTTCCAATTCCGACGGGTACAGGCCATGCGCGATGTTGTGGGCTTCACGATTGGTGCGCTGGAGCAACTCACCGATTTCATGCACCGCACCCGCCGCCGGCAAGTTGTCCACCGCCAGCCGTTCTTCCAGACTGCCGGCGGCAAAGGTTATGCCGGCTAACATCTGACACAAGTCGTCATGCAAATCCTGGCCGATACGCCGGCGCTCGCGGTCACTGATTTCGAGGATTTCCCGTTGCAACTGGTACTGCTCGGTCACGTCGCGGATAATGGCCGCCAAACCGGCTGGCTGGCCGGCTTGGGCGCGTACAATAAAAACTGTCAACGCCACCGGCACACGGGTGCCGTCTTTGCGGAGATATTGCTTTTCATAACGGACGGCTTGACCAGTTCGCATAACGCTTTCGGCAGCGTGGGCATCGGCTGCGATATATTCCGCAGGCGTCAGTTGCTGATAGGTCATCTGCCGAAGTTCTGCAGCGGCGTAGCCGGTCAACACCTCAAACGCGTGATTGAAATTGAGCAATTGCCCATTTAAATCCACATAGCCGATGGCATCCTGCGATGAATTGTAAATATTATTTAATTGTTGTTGCGCCGCTTGCAATTCCTGTGAACGCTCCTGCACCAGCCGTTCCAATTCCACTTCCGTACGTTTGCGGTCGGTGATGTCCCAATCAATACCGGAACAATGGACCGGCCGACCTTGCTGATCGTAGGAGAGCCGGCCATGACTGGCAATCCAACGCCAACTCCCGTCCTTATGGCGGATGCGGAACTCAACTTTGTGTGCGGAGGCGTGGCCGGCAAGATGGGCGTGGGCACTGGCGCTAACCTTGGCCACGTCGTCGGGATGAATCCGGTCAAACCAGGCTGCCAGCGAGTCGGGAAATTCGTCATCGCGGAAGCCAATGAATTCTTTCCTTCGCGGACTAGCGATGATTTTATCCGGGATGTGGTCCGGCCGCGCCGGGTCCATTGGGATTTCCCACGGCGCGCCGTTCGAGCCGTTCACCGCCAACGCCATTTTTCCCTGTTCCTCCAGCAACGCATCCGTCAGTCGCTTATTTTCGGTAACATCCCGGCTGACGCTCAGCCAATACAGCGGTCGCCCAGCTGCGTCATTGATAATGGTGAACCGATCGGACAGCCACCGGTACTGGCCATCCTTATGCCGAAACCGGTATTCCAAAGCTCCGGCGGCAGCCTGACCAGACTGGGCCCGGTGCAACGTCGCCTGCACTTGCGCGACATCGTCCGGGTGGATGCTTGCCAGCGGTATCTTGACGCTGGTTCCGACAAATTCGTCGGGCGTAAAACCGGTAATCTGTGCAACGGCCGGACTCAGGTAGTCAAAGCGGTCAGTTTGGAGATTGCGGCGGACAATCATGTCCCGCAAGTTATCGAGCACCATGCGCAACTGTTCCTCACTGGCGTGCAGCGCGGCCTCGGCCTGCCGGCGGGCGGTCAGGTCGCGGGCGACGCTGAAGTGGTACTCGTGCCCATCGGCTTCGAGATGGCTCACTGTCAGTTCGACCGGCAGCAATCGCCCGTCCTTCGCACGATGGCGCGCTTCGAAGATCCGGTGCTGTATGAGCTTGGTTTCATTCCATCCTTGCCCCCAGCGTTCTGGCGTCATGTCGGGATCGAGGTCGGTGATATTCAGCGCCAGCAATTCGTCTTTGGTGTAGCCGAGTTGCCGGCAGGCGGCGGCGTTGACGTAAACAAACCGGCCATCCGAATTGATCCAATAGGCGGCGTCCCACATCTCGTCCGTCGCAAGCTGTGCGAATTGCAGCTTGGCCGCCGCTTCGAGCTGTTTGCGTTTCGCGATTTCCGCCGTCAGGCTGGCTGTGCGTTCGGCTACCTGCTGTTCCAATCCTACATGGAGTGCTTTGAGTTTGGCCAGCAACTGCACCGCTACCAAAAAGAATCCAAGCCGGGCCGCTGAATTCCAAATGTTTACAATCACAGTAAAGTGCTCGTCCGACCAAAACGTATCATACGCAAACCACGAGCAGGCGATGCCAACGGCGAGAGCAAACCCAATCCGTTTCCCGACAAACCAAGCAGCCACCGCGAGCGGGATGAGGTAAAAAATGGAAAACGATAGCGGGCCGGTCAGATAATCCAAGATGCCCACCAAGATTGTCAACCCCAGCGCAATCAGCATCACCTCTGACTTTTTTCGAGACTGCAGATAGCTTTGCAGATTCATGGTCTCGCGCTTTACTGACGAACAATTTTGCCGGTTTTTTAGACGGTTGTCGAATTTATTTCGCCGACCGCGGTGCGAGCGTGCGCAATGGTAGCGATGCCGGTCGGCTGACCGGCCACATTGCGCACCAGAAACGCCGTTATTGCTACCGGCACCCGGCTGCCGTCCTTGCGCACGCATTCTTTTTCAAAACGTGCGGCCTGACCGTTGCGCAGCAACTCGGACATAATCCGTTGTTCAAGTGCGTGAAACTCCGGCGCGGTTAACTCCTGATAAGTGCGCATCTGCAATTCATCTGCCGTGTAACCGGTCAGTTTTTCACAAGCGGGATTAACATCAATTAGCCGGCCATCCAAATCGGCGTAGCCAATGGCATCCTGCGAGGATTGGTAAATGTCTTCAAACCGCTGGCGCATCTCGCCCAACGCGCTGGTCACCGCTTTGCGGTCAGTCACATCGCGCAACAGCCCGTGCAAGAGCGGTACCGTACTATTCGGTTCATGGAGCACCACACCTTCATCGCGCACCCAAATCATCCGACCATCGCGTGTGATCATCCGGTATTCCAGATTATACCGGCCAGTCGTGCGGGTGCATTCCTCAGAAACAAGCGCGTGAGCGCGATCTTCCGGGTAGATTTGCCGAAACCACAAACCCGGCTCACGCATCCAATCAGCCGCGTTAAAGCCCAGCAATGTCTCAATCTGCGGACTGACGAATCGCCAACGGCCGGCCGGTCCGAACTCCGCCGTGTAAGTCACCGCCGGCACCCGCTCGACCAATTGCCGGTACCGTTCCTCGGCGGTTGTCAATTTCGCGCGGATTTCAGCCAACTGCGTCGTGCGCTGTTCGATTTGCTCCAACATCTCGTTGAAGGCCGTGGTGAGCCGGCCCAGTTCATCCGGGTTTTCGCCGGCCACACGCAGACTGTAATCATGCCGGGCCGCCACCGCGTCGGCTACGCGAGCTAGCCCATAAACCGGATTTAAAATCGTCTTTTGCAACCGGTACGCGACAGCTGTCGCCGCAAGCGCCGCCACGAGCAAACAAATCACCACCACCAAGCTCGACCGCCGCAACCGGTCAGCTTCGGCGCGTAAATCACCGCGCAACGTCAGCCAACCGACTGGTTCGCCGCGCAGTTTGACTCGGTAAGTCAGGAGCAATTGATTGCCTTCGAGCCATGTGGCATTGACAGTCTGATCCGGCGGGACCGGTTGGGGGTGATCGCCGTTGCGAATATAGTCGCCGAGCACTTGGCCGTCTGTAGCGTACAGCCATGCGCCGCGGACACCGGGTTGACCGCGCAATACCGCCAGTGCTTTTTGCGCCGCGTCGGCATCGTGAAACGCCAAGGCGGTCGCACCATTATGCTCATCTGCGAGCACCTCCACCAACGGCCACCACTGCCGCACCGCCGCGTGCCGGTAACTCAACCATTCGTAGATGATAATGCTGCTGCCGGCGAGCGCCAGTGCAGTGATAATTGTCACTAAAATTACCCGCTCCAATTTGTCCTTGATGGACTTTTCGGCAAAGGCGCGCATTGGGGATTTTGTATCACAACCCGTCGCAATCTGTCGAACCGGGATTTTGGTGCCGCTTGCAATTCACGCCGCATCCCGGCATGATGCCGGTAATGCGTGTGTTTATTGCTTTGCTCATTGTGTTGACCGGTAGTGCGCCGTGCTTGTTGGCTCAAAGTCGCGTCATTCTCGTACGCGACCCGGCCGCGGTGATCGGTTGGCAGGTCGAACCGACCCGCGCTCATGCCATGATAATTGCCGGCATGAAGCAGCTGACCGGTCAAACCAATGAAGTCGCCGCGTGGCAGCAAATTGTTTCCAGCAATGATGTCGTCGGCATAAAAATCAGCACACTCGCCGCACCACTACACGTCACGCATCAGGCGGTGCTGGACGCCATTGCTGCCGGTCTACAGCAAGCCGGCATACCGGCCACCAACATCATCGTCTTCGACCGGGAACCAGAAAAACTCACTCTGGCAGAATACCGAGCCACTGGCTTTCGCGTCGAGGCAGTCATCGGCCGGACCGGCTGGGACAAGGATGTGTTTGTCGAAAATTCGTTGGTTGGTAAACTGATCTGGGGCGATTTGGAATTCGGTAAACCGGATCCGCTCAGCACTCGTTCACATCTGCCGAAACTCGTCACGCGCACCATTACCAAACTCATCAATGTGCCGGTCTTGATGGATCACGATGTGGCCGGCTTGGCCGGCTGTCTCTACAATATTTCACTCGGCTTGGCGGACAACACGCGCCGCTTCGAGCAATTTGGCCAACGTGGCGACTCGATCATTGCGGAACTTGCTGCCGTTCCGGTTGTGCGCGCAAAATTGGTGCTTAACATTTGTGATGCGTTCGTGGCCGGCTACGCGGGTGGCCCGGCATTCAAGCCGCAATATTCGTGGCCGTACGGCGGCATATATTTCAGCCGAGATCCTGTCGCGATTGACACGATGTGTTTGGAACTACTCGAAGGCAAACGCCAGGAAGAACGCCTCCCACCCATCGGCAGCCGCGCCAGTCATGTAATAACCGCCGCACGCTACGGACTGGGCCAAACTAACGCCGTTCTCGTGGAAGTCACCCGGTGACACTGTCACCGCAATAAATTTGCTAACTCAATCCACTGCTCGAGGCTCAACTCTTCTGCTCGCACGGTGACCGGCATATTGATGGCTTGCAGTGCGGCATCCACACGATCATGGTCGCCAATAAGTTTCCGCAACATTTTCCGCCGCTGCTGAAATCCTTGCCGGACCAGTGTGTGGAACGGCGCACCCGTTTCTAATTTCACTCGTGGTTCACGCCGGTCGAGTGCCACAATCGCGCTTTCCACATGCGGTGCCGGAAAAAAACAATGCTGCGACACTACATGCACAATTGTCACGTGATACCGAAACTGAGTGAACAGCGTCAGCGCACCGTAATCCTTGTGTCGCGGCAGTGCCGCCAACCGCTGCGCCACCTCGCGTTGAACCGTCAGCACCAACCGGCGTGGCCGGTTTTCGCCTTCCACAAATCGCTCTAAGATTGCCGTGGAAATGCTGTACGGCAAATTTGCGACTACTTTGTCGCACACCGGCAGGTCAACCTTGCACGCATCGCCGTGAATTAACTCCACTTCGGGATAGTGCTGGCGGATATACTCGGCCAGCCGCCCGTCCTTTTCAATCGCAATCACCTTGCCGGCTCGATCAGCCAGCTTCAACGTCAGCGCACCCAGCCCCGGCCCAATTTCGAGTACCGTTTCCTGTGACCGGACATCAGCTTCCCGGGTAATAATCTCCAGAATATTTCCATCAATCAGAAAATTCTGGCCCAGCGCCTTGCTCGGCCGCAGATCCAATTCGGTGAGAATTTGACGGACTTCTGTCAGGGTCATAAGCCAATTATCTCACGATTGCCCACTCCAACGCAAAAAGGTTTTGTAAGTGATTAGGATTGGCAAGCTGGTTCACAAGAATTTCCACAATTACCGCCTAGAAAATGGTACGCCCAGCAGGAGTTGAACCTGCAACCTTTGGTTCCGTAGACCAACGCTCTATCCAATTGAGCTATGGGCGCACAAGCACTTCAAAAATAATTAACTGACTTTAGTGTGGCTTTTGTCACCACTGCTGTTTTTCGTATCACGAAAGCATTCAACTGGCAATAAGGTATTCGGATAATAAAATGGAGAGTCGAGGCTCAACTCTCCATTTCTTAAACCACTGAGCCAATCTCAGTGGTGGGCGTATTGCCCTTTACTGTCTGACTTGACGAGAGGGTTGCTCGACTCTCCACGACAATGTACACCACGCAGTCCGATTTTCAACTACTGACCATCACGCAGCAAAAGCACGCAGCCGTCCGACAACTTTCACGAGCGCCGTCAACACCCGTTCCACATCTGCGACTGTTGTGTCTCTTCCGAAACTGAACCGCACCACAGCTCGCGCCAACTCGCGCGGCAAGCCCATTGCCGTCAAAACATGTGACGGCTCTAGCGAACCGACCGCGCACGCAGAACCGCTCGACACCGCCACGCCTTCCAAATCCAAACCTAGCAACAACCCACTGGTTTCGCAGCCGGAAAAGCTAAAATTCACCGTGTTGCCGACGCGCTGCGTGGCGTGACCGTTGCGTCGCGCACCGGTAATTCGCGCGGCAATACCGGCCGCGAGCGATTCGGTCAGGTCAAACAGATTCACTGCCGGTAACTCCATCGCGCACGCCAAGCCGACGATGCCGGCAACATTCTCTGTACCGGCCCGGCGCTCGTTTTCGTGGCTGCCGCCGAAGAGCAGCGGGTTCAATTTCACACCGCGCCGTACATAAAGCAGGCCGGTCGCTTTCGGTCCGTAAAATTTATGCGCGCTCAGACTGAGTAAGTCCACGCCCCAATCGTTCACGTTGACCGGCTGCCTGCCGAAGGATTGGACGGCGTCGGTGTGGAATGGCACGCCGCGTTGCCGGCAGATGGCGGCGAGTTCGGGGATCGGCTGGAGCGTGCCGGTCTCGTTGTTGGCGGACATGATCGAGACGAGCACCGTGTCGTCCCGGAGAGCGCGTTGCAAATCATCAGGACTCACCCGGCAATCCCGGTCGACCGGCAAGTAGGTGACTTCGCAGTCGCGCCGCTGCTGGCACGCTTGCAAAATGGCGTGGTGTTCAATCGCGCTGGTAATGATGTGACCGGGGCGCACGCCGAAGATCGCGGTATTGTCGGCTTCGGTGCCGCCACCGGTAAAGATGATTTCGCTTTCCTGCGCGCTGAGTTGCCGGGCGACGCGGACGCGCGCATCGTCAATCGCCGCGCGGGCTTCCCTACCGAAAAAGTGAGCGCTGCTGGCATTGCCGAATTTGTCGCGGAGATACGGCAGCATCACGTCCAACACTGCCGGATCGAGCGGCGTAGTAGCGTTGTAGTCGGCGTAAATCCGGTTCATTGGCCGGTCGCGTGGCCGACCATTTTGTCGCGGTCTTTGGCGGCGTGTTTCATTTTGGTCTGGCCACCTTCGTGATACACAACGGTGCCGGGCGGAACGGAGTCCAGAAGCCAGACGCTGCCTCCGATAATCGAACCGCGGCCAATGGTGACGTCGCCAAGAATGGTTGCGCCGGCATAGATCGTCACATCATCCTCAATGTTAGGATGGCGCTTGATACCCTTGACGCAGCGGCCCTGAGCATCCTTGGGAAAGCTTTTCGCGCCAAGCGTGACGCCTTGGTAAAGCTTCACACGCTGGCCAATGACGCTCGTTTCGCCGACGACGACGCCGGTCCCGTGGTCGATGAAAAAGTGTGAGTCGATTTGCGCGCCGGGATGAATGTCGATACCGGTTTTATTGTGCACCCATTCGGTCATGATGCGCGGGATCAACGCGACTTGGCGCCGGTACAGCAAATGCGCCATGCGTTGCACAGCAATCGCCTCGATGCCGGGATAGGCGAGGATGATTTCCTCGTTGCTGATCGCGGCCGGGTCACCTTCGTAGGCGGCGGTCACATCGGTTTGCAAAGTTGCCCGCACCGCCGGTAGCTCCGCGAGAAATTCGTGCGTGATGCGCTCGGCTGTCCCGGCCAAATCGTTTTTGTCGACGGGCCGGTAGACTAGACTTTTATGCAATTCGCGGAGCAAACTCTGTCGGATAGTTTCTACTAATTCTGTGGTGAAAACGACCACCTGATTGGAATGAATTTCGTCGTCGTAAAAGCCAGGAAATACCAGCCGCAGCAAATTGCGCGTGATCTCCACCACCGCTTCGCGCGACGGGAGATTTGCTTGATCAATGTGGTTAATTCCGCCGTGCTGGTGGAACGATTCGACCAACTTTTTAACGATGTCTGCAGGTTGCTTGCCCATAACGTCGGTAAGGTACTCCCGAATGCGCCGCAAATTCACGCAAATAATTAGACAAACTCCGTCGCCACCTCATCGGCGAACAGAATCCCGCGCCTAGTCGGACATAATCGTCCGTCGTGCCAACAAGCCAAACCTGTACTGATTAGTTTGGCAACTTGCCGGTCAAACCGGCCACACACGAACTCGGCTGGAACACCGGCAATCATTCGCATCCCGAACGCCGCACGTTCAGCAGAACGCAATGCCGGCGTAATCTGCTCTTCAAATTCGTGTGCTACATTACCGGCAACATACCGGTCAATATCGGAAATATTCTGCCAGCGCCGGTTATCCACTGTCGAGCAGGCGCTGGGGCCGGCGCCAAGGTAATCCCGGCCTTCCCAACCGGCGATATTGTGCCGGCATTCCCGGCCTGGCTTGGCAAAGTTGCTGATCTCGTATTGCCGGTAACCGGCCGCCGTGAGCGTGTCGATGGCGAGTTCGTACATTTCCCGCTCACGGTCGGCATCGGATCGCAGATGGCCGGCTTGAAAGAGTTTCCAAAACTCCGTGTCCTCATCGAAGCTCAGGCAATACGTGGAAAGATGTTCCGGCTGCAATTCGATGGCGCGTTGCAGTGTCTCGCGCCACTGTTCCATCGTCTGCCCCGGCAAACCGAACATTAAATCGAGATTGAGATTGTCAAAACCGGCCGCGCGCAATTCCCGGTAAGTCGCCACCGCCGCGGCCGCGGTATGAATCCGGCCCAGCGTTTGCAGCAGCTTATCGTCGAACGCCTGCACGCCGAGCGAAATCCGGTTCACGCCCACTTCCCGGAACACCGCTAGTTTTTCCGGCGTTACCGTGGCTGGGTTGCACTCCACCGTCCATTCAGCAAGCTCTGGATTTCGCGGCAAACCGGTAAAGAGTTGCCAAAGCAGCGGTGCCGGTAAGACACTCGGTGTACCGCCGCCGATGAAAATCGTTTTCGGCGCCAGCCGGTTGTTCCACGATTGCATCTCTGCCAACACCGCCTCTACAAACGCGCCCATCTTTTCCGTTTGACCGGGTTCGGAGTAAAACGCGCAATACCGGCATTTCGCCGCGCAGAACGGGACGTGCAAATAGAGATGCTCGACTTTGTCCATGCTTTTGCGAAAGATACTGGCCATGTCGGAATTGCACAAACCTGAAATCATCCTCGCCAGCGCGTCGCCGCGCCGGGAGCTGTTGCTCCGCGAAATGGGGCTGCATTTTCGCGTGGTGCTGCCGACCGGCGTCGATGAACTTGCCGGCGGTCTCGCGCCCGACGTGCTCGCGATGCATAACGCGCAACGCAAAGCCCGCGCCGTCGCCGGCCGTCATCGTGACGCGGTTGTCATCGGCGCGGACACGATTGTCGTGCTCGACGGCGTGGTGTTCGGCAAGCCGCGTGACTTACCGGCGGCCAAAGTGATGCTCGACCAGCTTGCCGGGCGCCGGCACGATGTCTTTACCGGCGTGTGCATCATCGACCGGCAACGCGAAATCACCTTTGCCGAACGTACCGGTGTCTGGATGCGTGCGTTAAACACGGAGCAAATCCGGGACTACTTCACGAAAGTCAATCCGCTAGATAAAGCCGGCGCGTACGGCGCGCAGGAATTTGGTGAGTTGATTTTGGAACGTGTCGAGGGCAGCTTCAGCAATGTGATGGGCTTACCGGTCGAACGGTTGCGTGCCGCGCTGGAGCAACTGAATGGAATTGCGCTATAATTGCAATTTCAATTCACCACCAACTCGCCACGACAGCCTCACCCTAAACCCGCAGTAGCTGTCCCGGACATCGGCTGCGCCCTTGCCGCGGGCTGCTGAACGGAGACTGGGCACATCATACGACCACGACCCGCCCCGCAACACATGACTCGCTGCATCGACTTGCGTCCATGCACTGCCGTCCGTTGGCGCGCCTTCGTAGGTCTGGTGATAGCCATCCTGGCACCATTCCAAGACGTTGCCGTGCATGTCGTACAAACCCCACGCATTCGGTTTCTTTTCGCCGACCGGATGCGTCGTGCAGTTGGCGTTGCTGCCATACCAAGCATACTCGCGCAGGCTGCCCGCCTTGTCTCCGTAGCAATAGTCGTTCGTGCTGCCGGCGCGGCACGCATATTCCCACTCGGCTTCCGTCGGAAGCTGGAACATTTGGCCCGGCAGTTTCTCTTGCAACTTCGCCAAAAAAATTTGGCAGTCATCCCAACTGACCGAATCGACTGGATTCTTCGCACCCTTGAAGTTGCTGGGATTGTTACCCATGATTTTTTCCCATTGTTCCTGCGTAACCTTGTACTTGCCGAGGTAAAACGAATCGTTGATCACCACCCTGTGCACCGGTCCTTCATTGGAAGCGCCATTCACTGATCCCATCAGGAACATGCCGGGTCGGATGGGAACAAACTGCATCACCATGCCGTCACCAAGATCAACAGTTAGAATTTTCCTCGGCTCCGTCACTGCCGATGGGCTGGATTTGTTCGTTGATTGGCCGCAACTTGGCCAAGCGCACATAACCGCGAGCATGACTGTAATGCGGACGCCGGCTAGCAGTAGTGAAGTTGTCTTCAAGCAGTTGTCCTCTTCCTGATTGTCGTTAAGTTGCATCCAGATTGTCAACGGTTAATCTCGTGTCAGTCGCAATTTGTTATGAAATCGAGACAGAAACCTCAGCCTGCGATTGTCCAGCGACCCAAGCCGGCGTACGGCGCACAGGAATTTGGTGAGTCGCTTTCCGATTGCCGGCGCTGACTCAGCGTGTTAGAAATTTTCACATGAGTGGACAATTACCAGCCGATGCGGATGTGTGGGTGCTCGCTGGCCAGTCGAATATGGCCGGTTCCGGTTTTGGCGAAGCGCCGGAAATGCCGTCCGACCGCGTCTGGCTGTACACGTTGCAGGACGAATGGAAGATCGCCGAGGAACCGTTCCTTGCCGGCCGGTACGAGGCGGTGGACGAGGCGTTCGCGATCATGCGTGGCGAATTCAAGCAGCACATCGCCGATCCGAATTACCGGAAGGAACAAGCCAAAACCTGGCGCGGCGGCACCGGGTTGGGACTGACGTTCGGCAAAGAGCTGGCGGCTTTTACCGGCAAGCCGGTCGGCTTATTGTTTTGCGCGAAAGGTGACACGCGGATGGAAGAATGGACGCCCGACTACGATGGTCATCCGTATATGGCACTTTACAAAGCCACGCTCCGTCGCATCCGCAAAGTCGGCCGGCCGATCAAAGGCATCCTCTGGGACCAAGGCGCGTCGGACACGTTCGACGGCAAAGCGCAATTCTACGTCGAGCGGATGAAAAAAATGGTCGCCGCATTTCGCCGGGACTTGAACCAACCGGATCTACCATTTTTCTACGGCCAGATTGCCGTCTTTCCGTTGCAGACCGAGGAAGAATTACCGGACTGGAATCTCATCCAGGAAATGCAGCGCGAACTCGAACCGGCGCTCGCGCCGGGCGGCATGGTCGCCGGTATTGATCTGGCGCACTGCGATTGGGGACATTATTCGACCGCCGCATTGAAAAAGTTTGGCCGGCGATTTACCAAAGTCGTCCGCCGGCAACTCTACGGCGACACGAGCCTGCAACTCGGCCCGCGCCCGGTCGCGGCGGAGCGTGACCCGGCCGACCCGAAAGTGATTCACGTCCGGTATGCGTCAGTCAACGGCCGGCTCTTGCCGGAAGACCGTGTGGCCGGTTATGTCGTGCAGTGGCCGGGCGAGACGCGCAACCGGGTTTGCGCCGCGCTGGTCACAGCGCCGGACACGGTGCGCGTGACGTGCATCAAACCGATTCCCACCGGCAGCACGATCCGGTATGGTTACGGCCTGACAGCGTTTTGCAATTTAACCGACTCCGAAGATTTGGCTGCGCCGGTCTTCGGTCCTTGGAAAATCTAACTATGAAAAAAATCAAAGTTGCCGCAGTTCAAATGGAGAGCGTGGCCGGCGATAAAGCCGCCAACTTCGCCACGCTGGAAAAATTCGTCGCCAAAGCCGCCCGGCAAGGCGTCAAGCTGATTGCGTTTCCGGAATGTTGTCTAACCGGTTACTGGTTCATCCGCAACCTGACGCCGAAACAACTCGCCGAGCTGGCTGAGCCGGGCTTAACCGGCCCAAGTTGCCGGCTACTCCTCGCGTTGGCTAAAAAATATAATATCACCATCGGCGCCGGGCTGGTTGAGGCCGGCAAAAAAGATGTCTTCTACAACAGCTATCTCGTGGCGTTGCCGACCGGCAAAGCGTATTGCCATCGCAAAATCCAGGCGTTCGAGCATCCGTTGATCCATGCCGGCTCAAAGTACACAGTTTTTGATATTCCCGGCGGGTTCCGTGTCGGGGTGCTGATTTGCTACGACAACAACGTCAATGAAAATGGCCGGATCAATGCGCTACTCGGCGCCGACATCATTCTCGCGCCACATCAGACCGGCGGGTGCCGGACAAAGAACCCGCATCTGATGGGTTTGATTCAGCGCAAAGTCTGGGACAACCGGAAGAAAAATCCTAAAGCCATCGAACGCGAGTTTACCGGCGAGAAAGGCCGGGGCTGGTTGTTGCGTTGGCTGCCGAGCCGGGCGCACGACAACGGTGTGTTTCTGATTTTCGCCAACGGTGTCGGCGTGGATGACGACGAAATCCGCACCGGCAACTCCATGATTCTCGATCCGTACGGCCGGATCTTGACTGAAACTTGGAAAGCGGCTGACACGATGGTTGTGTCTGATCTTGACCTGTCGCTTTTGAAGCAAGCGACCGGCCGGGAATGGATCGCAGCGCGCCGGCCCGATTTGTACAAATTGCTGGCCAAGCGGACCGGCCGCGAACGCGACACGCACAAGCTGAAGTTTGAAGAGTAGCCTTGACGAAAGCTAAGTCGCATTTGTCGTTGGAAACGGCGGTGCTGGCGTCGTTGGTGTTGCATTTGCTGGCGTTTTTGAGCTGGCAACACCGAGAAACGCTGGGGCGCATGGTGTTGTTCCGTCCGCTGGTGAAAATCTTTGCCGGCACGCCGGCCCGACTGAAGCCGTTACCGGTGGCACCGACGATCACGTTTGTACAAGAGCCGGCACCGCAACGCGGTGAGGTTCGCCAGAAGCAATTCATGGAGACTGACGCGAGTCAGGTGACTGGCGAAGAACCGAAGAACGCGCGATTTTACTCCGCCAATTCAACCGTGGCCGCCAATCCTGAGAATCCTTCCGGCAAGACCGGTGATACGCCGTATCTGAATGGCAATGAAACCCGGATGGCGAGCACAGAAAACGTTCACCCACAACCGCCGGGTGCGGCAGCCATGCCGGTTCCCCAGCCAACCACACCACCGGCTGCACCTCAGACAGTCGCACCAAAACAAGTAGAACCGGTCAAGAAATTGGCAGTGACCGGTTTGAAAGTTATCGAAGAAAAAAAAGTCGCGATGCTGGAGCAGCCGGTCGAGTCACCGCGGATGGTAAATCACTCGCCGGCACCGGTCAGGCCGGCTAGGTCGGGTTCGAGCCGGGAAATTGCTACGGCAAAGTCACACGCGACAGCAATGGGTGTATCCCGCATCGGCGTCGCGGCGTTTAATGTCGCCAGTAGTCCGTTCGGTGAATACGACAAGGCGCTGATTTTTGCGGTGCAGAGCCGGTGGTACGCATTACTGAATGAGAAGCGGATGGACGTCCACGCCGGGACAGTCGTGTTACAGTTTGATCTACAGGCAGACGGTTCGGTGGCCAACATGGTGATGAAGGAAAACAGCGCTGGGATGGATTTGGGGTTGTATTGCGAAAAAGCGATTGTAGAATCTGCTCCGTTCGCACCTTATTCAGACGCTCAGAAGCACTTGATCGGGAGCGATGCGCGGGAGATTATTTTTACGTTTTATTATTAAGGAGAATGACAATGCCGGATTGGTTTCAACATGGCGGTTTTGTGATGTACCCGTTGCTGGTGTGCTCGGTAGCGGGGGTGGCACTTATTTTGGAGCGCTGCTGGGTGCTGCGCCGGCAACGCTTGGTTTCGACGGCGATGGCCACGGCGATTGACCGGCGCGGAACAGACAAGGAATCACTCGACCGCGTAAAAGCAGTCGCGGAAATTGACGTGTCGGTGCTTGCCGAGGTTGTGCGCGTGGCGTTCGCGCACGCCGGTGCCGGGCGGGCGGCAAACGTCGAGGCGGTGCAAGCACTAGCCCGGCAAGTGGTCGGGCGGATGGAACGCGGGCTGACGACACTGGGCTTGATCGCGGAGCTTGGACCGTTGCTCGGTTTGCTGGGCACGGTGAACGGGATGCTGCATCTGTTCGCGGACGTTGCGAGCAAGGGAATGAGCGATCCAACACAGATTTCAGCCGGGATTTCGGAGGCGCTCGTGGCGACGTTTACTGGGTTGTCCATCGCGGTGCCGGCGCTGATTGCTTACATGTACTTGCGGCGGCGGATTGAGATGCTTGTATTGGAAATGGAACGGCACGTGGATGAATTGCTGGCGCGGTTGCATCCTTCCTGACCATGCGCATCTTTGAGCCAACCAAATCGCCGTTCGTGCCACGGATCCGGATCATAAACCTGGTGGATGTGCTGTTCATTTTGTTGATTTTCTTCATCGCCACGACGACGTTCCGCGTTGCGTCGCAACAGCCGTCGGCAGTCAAGCTGGCGTTGCCGGAAGCCAAAAGCGCCGAAGCCGTCGGCAAACAGAAGAGCAATCAGGTGCGGATCACAGTCACGACGGATGGCACGGTTTATCTTGGGCCAGATAAAATCTCTGCCGGCAAGCTGGAACGGGCGCTAGCCGATGCGAAAACCAACAACCCAGACATCATTCTCGAACTTTCCGCTGACAAGTCAGTGAGCTACGGCATCATTGTTGGCGTGGTTGACGCCGCGCGGGTGGCCGGCATCCGCAACATCACGGCGTTTACGAAGAAATCAGTGCAGTAAGCACTTTGGGAGCAAGACAACGGGCGGCTCGGAATTACCGGGCCGCCCGTTCGTTTTCGCAAATGCGAAAATCTCTTAGCCGAGGATCGCGTCCTTGGCCGCTTTCGCGATGCGGAACTTCACAACGCGCTTGGCCGGGATATTGATCGACTCGCCAGTGGCCGGGTTGCGGCCGATGCGAGCTTTGCGGTTCACCAACACGAGTTTGCCGAGGCCAGGAATCGTGAAACTGTTCTTCGCTTCTTTGTACGCCAGCGCGATCAGCTCATCCATTACCAGACCAACTTGTTTCTTCGACAGTTCTGTTTTCGCCGCCAATGCACTTAACATCGCGGATTTCGTCAACTTCTTTGCCATGTGTCATCTCCTCGTTTGGGGTTAAAGTTTCGACTGCGACGCAACTACTACACAAACACCCAAAATCATGCAACTATTGATTTTATTGGTTAAATCGCTGCCGGCTATGCCAAATCGGCATAGTAATTTTGCAACTTGCTAACCGATGGCAAGCTGATTCACAATCTCCCGGCAACGCATGAGTTCCCAACAGGTCATCATTGTCGGTGGCGGCGCGGCTGGTTTTTTTGCCGCCAGCACATGCGCGGAAACCGCGCCCGGCACTGCCGTGACGATTCTGGAACGCGGCCCGGAGTTCCTCGCCAAGGTTCGCGTCTCGGGCGGCGGCCGGTGCAACGTGACCCACGCCTGCTTCGAGGCGCGGGAATTTGTGACCCGTTATCCGCGAGGCGCGCAGGAGTTAATCGGCCCGTTCCGCCGGTTTGGCGCGAGCGATACGGTGGAATGGTTCAACCGGCGCGGCGTCCGGTTTTATACGCAGCCGGACGGCTGCCTGTTCCCGGTCAGCAACTCATCGCAGACGATCATTGATTGCCTAGTCAACGCCGCCACAACTGCCGGCGTGAAGCTGCGGACGAGCTGCGGTGTTGACCGCATCACCCGTCGCGCAAACGCCGGTTTCGATTTGACGCTGGCCAACGGTGAGATGCTGGCTTGTGACCGGCTGTTGTTGGCGACCGGCGGTTGCCGTACCGCAGCGGCCGGGCAATTGCCGGTATTGCTCGGCCACACGCTGGAACCGCCGGTGCCATCATTGTTTACTTTCAACCTCGACACACCATGGCTCCGGCAACTGGCCGGGATTGTCCTAGAATCCGTCGAAGTCGCTGCCGGCGGACTGCGCGAGCGTGGCACGTTACTGGTGACACATTCCGGCCTGAGTGGCCCGGCCATCCTGCGGCTGTCGGCATGGGGCGCGCGCCGGTTCCATGACTGCGCTTACAAATTCCCACTCCTCATCAACTGGCTGCCTGGCCTCGATCCAACAACCGAACTCCAGCGTCGGCGCGACCAGCAACCCGCGCGCTTGGTGATGAACACGCCGCTGGCGCCCTTGCCGGCCCGGCTGTGGGAACAATTGGTCGGGGCCGCCGGCATCGACCGCGACGTTCGTTGGGCCAAGCTCTCCCGCGCCGCGCTCCACCGACTGACCCAGCAGTTGATTCGGACGGAGCTGACCGTCACCGGCAAGAGCCTGAACAAAGAGGAATTTGTCACTTGTGGCGGCGTCCGTCTGAGCGAGGTGAATTTCCGGACGATGGAAAGCCGGCTCTGCCCCGGCCTCTACTTTGCCGGCGAACTGCTCGACATTGACGGCCTGACCGGCGGCTTCAACTTCCAAGCAGCTTGGACGACCGGCTGGCTGGCCGGCCAAGCCATGGCGGCGATTACTTCCGCAGTTCCGCCAACGCTTGCCGCAACTCCGCGCTGTGGTCGGCCGGGCTGACCTTCGGAAACACGCGCGCAATCTTACCCTGCGCATCAATCACAAACGTCACCCGCGACGCCGTCAGGCTGTTCGGCCCGGCCGCGCCATAAGCCACCGCGATCTTTTTGTCGGTATCGGCCAACAGCACAAACGGCAATTTGTATTTCGCGATGAACTTCTGGTGGGATGCCACCGAATCGAAGCTGACGCCAAACACGGTTGCGTTGAGGTCTTTGAATTCCGAGAAATCATCCCGGATGCCGCAGGCTTCCTTCGTGCAACCCGGGGTGTCATCCTTCGGGTAGAAGTACAACACGACCGGCCCTTTCCCGAGCTGGTCCTTCAGGTGCACCGTGGACCCGTCACTGGCCGCCACGGAAAAATCCGGGGCCACATCCCCGACCTTTAACAACTCCCCGCCGCTCACAAACCAAGTCGCCATAAGCATGCCTCCCAGAATTAAGATTTGTTTCATGCCGGAATATAACCAACATCCCGCTTCCGGCAACTGCGTCGCTTTGGTAGGTTCGTTACATGCGGCTAAAACTTCGACGGAAATCAGCCTACATTCCAGTTGTACCTGCGAATTGAAAGAGGTAATTTTCTAGCCATGGGAACACTCCGCGCGACACTCCAATATGAACCGGTGGTTCTGCGATTCGGCACCAGCGGGCGGCGCGGCAACGTCGTGGACCTGACCCAGCTTGAAATCTACATCAACGCCCGCGCCGAGTTGGAATACCTGCAATCGTTGCCGGAACACGAAGGCGAGATTACCCGTGACGACAACTTTTATTACGCCTCCGACCTCCGACCCAGTTCACCCCAAATCGCGCAAGCGATTGTCCAAGCCGCCCGCGATGCCGGTATGAAGCCGGTCAACCTCGGCCGGATCCCGACCCCGGCGCTGACCAGTTTTGCCATCGACCACGGCAAAGGCAGCATCATGATTACCGGCAGCCACATTCCGTTTGAACGAAATGGCTACAAATGCAACACCGCGCGAGGTGAGTTGCTGAAGAAAGACGAGGCGCCCATCAACGCGCGTGTGGCGCAGGTTCGCGAACGCCTGTATCAGCAACCGTTCCAGCAATCGCTGTTCAACGAACGTGGCCAGTTCAAGGACGGCGGCCCAGAATTGACTGCCGAGGTCGAGATTGCGCGCCTGGCTTATCTCCGGCGATACACCAGTTATTTTTGCGACGACTTTCTGCGTGGGAAGCGGCTGCTTGTTTATCAGCACTCAGCAGTCGGTCGTGATCTGCTGGTTGAGATCCTCCGCCATTTCGGGGCGGAAGTGATTGCGGCTGGTCGCAGTGAGACATTCGTGCCGATTGACACGGAAAACATCGATGACACTCAACTCGCCACGATCCAGCAGCTGGCTGACGCGGCCGGTCAGATTGACGCGGTTGTTTCCACTGACGGGGACAGTGACCGGCCCTTGATCCTCGGTGTAGAGCGCGGCCGGGTGAAGTTTTTCGGAGGCGACCTGATTGGAATGATCGTCGCGGAGTTTCTGCACGCCGATGCGGTGGTGGTGCCGATCAGTTGTAATGACGCCATCGACCAGAGCCACTTGAGCCGCGCGCTGGAGCCTAAGACGCGAATCGGGTCGCCATTTGTCATTGCCGGGATGGAACAGGCACGCGCCAAAGGCCGGCAGGCGATTTGCGGGTGGGAAGCCAACGGTGGGTTTCTGCTCGGCTCGGACATCCAGCGCGATGGCCGGATCCTCCGCGCGTTGCCGACCCGCGATGCGCTGTTGCCAATTTTGAGCGTCCTCTGTGCCGCAGCTGGCCGACCTTTAACGGAGCTGTTCGCACAGTTGCCGAAGCGGTACAGCAAGGCGGCGTTGCTAAAGAATTTCCCGCGCGCAGTTGCCCAGAAGATCGTCGCCGATTTTGCGGATGCGGGCCGGCTGGCCCCGTTTTTTCCGGGTTTCAGTCCGATCCAGAAATTGGATCTGACGGATGGTGTGCGCATTTACTTTGCCAACGGTGATGTCGCGCACATCCGCCCGTCCGGCAATGCTGACGAACTGCGCATCTACGCCGTGGCCGACACTCAAGCCCGCGCTGACGAGATTGCGCGTTTGGGCGTGGCGGAACCGGATGGCATCTTGCGAGCATTGGAACACGCAGTCACCGGGGCACTAAAAAAACGTTGAATCGCCACTTTTCTCCCTAAGTGCCTTGAATTAACGCATTTCCAGCATAAATCGCAGTAATTCGGCCATCAAAAATGGCATTTTTGGCATCCCAAATCCTCAAAATGACATAAAAGTCTAGGTCGGAGGCATCCCGGTTGGGTCGGGAGACATGGTTTTCGACATCAAAGACATCCCGGTCGCCAGTCGTGGCATGGTTTTTCGGGTCGGGTGGCATCGCCGACGTCATCAAAGCACTACCGGCCGGGCGCCGGCCCGCGAATGAAACCATTTACACCGCGCCGGTCTTGTGGAACAGTCCCTTTATGAAAATCGAATCATTGCACATCGGCCAGCAGGTCCGGCATCCGCAACACGGCCTCGGCACCGTCAAGGCCCTCACCGAGCAGACGGCGGAAATCCAGTTTGATGACGGCCGCAAATCCGTCGCGCCCGAATTGACCGACCTGCAACCCGTCACGGCCGCCGCCGCCATTACCGGCTTGGACATGCCGTTGGCGCAATTGATCGAGCAAACAGCCCAGGCGGTGGTGCGGGAACTCGGTTACGAGAAACCGGATCAATTCATCGACCAACTCGGCGCGCGTTGGCACACCGGCAAGCTGGTGCTCCATCCGGCCGATGCGAGCCTGCAACCCAAGGAAGTGCCGCTCGAAGTTTTCTTTCACAAGATCGTGATGCTCCGCAACAATCTCCGCGTGCTCGAACAGAAGATCAACGGCCACGAGAAGTTGACCGATGCCGACAAGGTGGAACTGCAGCAGTACATCACGCGCAGCTACGGCTCATTGACCACCTTCAACGTGTTGTTCAAGAGCAAGGCCGACCAGTTCAGCGGCGTCTCAGCCGACTGACCGGCGAGCCCAGCGGAGCTTGGCGGAACTGGAGCGGGGATTGTCGTACCGCTCCGACGCCGAAGCCCGGATCACTTCGGCGGCAATGTCGCTGTAGATGCCCGCGGCCAGCCCGGCTTCAAACGCCTTCTTCACCCGGCGATCTTCACCGGAATGAAATGTCAGGATCGCCACCCGTCCGCCGGCCTTGAGACAGCCCGGCAGGTTCCGCAGAAACATCCCGAGCGCCGACAATTCTTCGTTCACCGCGATCCGCAAAGCTTGGAACACCCGGCGGATCGTGTTCTCGCGTTCATCATCGAGCACCGAGCCCGGCAGCGCGCGGCGAATCGTCTCCGCCAACACCCGGGTGGTGGCGAAATGTTTCCCAGCCAGCGCGGCGGCGAGCAAATCCGCGCGTGGTTCGTCAGAATTTTCCACCAGCAATTCCGCCAGCTTGCCAGCCGCGCTGCGCTCCAACAGAACCGTCGCCGGCTGGCCGCGCTGCGGATTCATCCGCATGTCGAGCGGCCCGGTCAGCTTCACCGAGAAGCCGCGCCCCGGATCATCGAGCTGCATTGAGGACACGCCGAGGTCGGCGAGAATTAGGTCCGCGCCGGCAAGTTGTTCGGTTACCAAAACTTTGGGCAGGCCGGCAAAGTTGCTGCGGTGGACCGTGAGCACCTCTGGCCCAAAACCGCGTTCCCGCAACCGGGCTTCGGCCTTCGGCAGCTCAATCGGGTCAACGTCCAAACCGATCAGCCGGCCGCCGGGCTGGATTTTAGCGAGAATTGCCTTGGCATGGCCGCCATAGCCGAGCGTGCAATCCACCGCGACTTCGCCCGGCTGGGGATTGAGCACTTCGAGGATCTCCGCCACCATGATGGGCCGGTGCGTGCCGGCCGGCGTCTTGCCGGCAGCGAGCACCTTGGCGATCGTGTCCGGATGGAGTTGGTGCTCCTTGTACTTGTCCTCGAACCGGCGCGGATTTTTGCCGGAATACCGGGGCCGCCGCTTGTGCGGCGTGGCCGGCGGATTGGGCACTGGTGCTACGTCGTCCGTTTGCATGTGACAATGTCTTTCTGGCGTTCTTTCCGGAACATATCTTTCTCCACCTGAATCGGCTCGCGCGTAAACGGATCCATCTCCGTGTAGTACATCAACGTCGAATACGTGGATGGCGTCGGCGTGAAGATTTGCACTTGTTCGGGATTGATCTTCAGTTTTTCGCTGGTGAAGCGTTTCAGTTCCGCCATGTCCTCGTCGGTGCAGCCGGGATGGGCGGCGATCATGTAGTACGTCAGGAATTGCGGCTTGCCGGCCGCGCGGGAGAGTTCGTTGAACCGCTGCCGGAAATCGAGGAGCGCGTCGGTACCCGGTTTGCCCATTTTATTCAGGACGGAATCGGTAGTGTGTTCCGGTGCGACTTTCAACTGCCCGGAGACATGGTGCGTCACCAGCTCGCGCAGATACTCGTCGCCATGTTGCCGGTCGTTCAAGACCATGTCATACCGAATGCCGGAGGCGACGAACACTTTCTTCACACCCGGCAACTGGCGTACCTGCCGCAGGATGTCCACGCTGGGCCGGTGGTTGACCGGCAGCTGCGGGCAAACGTTAGGGAAGATGCACCGCTTCTTCGGGCAGCTCCCGTGCTGGAGTTTGTGGTCGCACTCGAACCCGTACATGTTGGCCGTCGGCCCGCCGAGGTCGTGGATGTTGCCCTTGAACTGCGGATGCTTGGTAAGTTGTTCCGCCTCGCGCACGATAGACGCCGCGCTGCGCGAGCGGATCGTGCGCCCTTCGTGGACGTCGATCGCGCAGAAGTTGCACTCGCCGTAACACCCCCGGTGCGTCGCGATGGAAAACCGGATCGTCTCCAGCGCCTTGACCGGCCCCTGGCGCTCGTAGAACGGGTGCTGCGCCCGTTCGTAATCAAGCGCATAGATCGCATCCAGTTCCGCCTGTGTCTCCGACAGCGGCGGCGGGTTCTGCACCAGCCACCGGTCGCCGTGTTGTTGACACAAGCCTTTCGCACTGACCGGATCATTGTTCCGGTAAAACGTGTGGAACATCTCGATGAACGCTGTTTTGTCTGCCGCCACCGTCTCATACGCCGGCAACTCGATGTAATCGGCCGGTTTTTCTTTAGCGATGTAGCTCAGACCACGCACGGCGCACGGATCGTTGCCGGCGCGGAATGCGCCGGCAAATTCCAGCACCGATTTCTCCGCCATGCCGTACAGGATGAAATCCGCTTTCGCGTCAAATAGGAGCGACCGGCGGATGGAGTTGGACCAGTAATCATAATGCGGCACCCGGCGCAGACTGGCCTCGATCCCGCCAAGCACAATCGGCCGGGCCGGTTTCGCAAATCGACGGATCCAATTCGTGTAGATGATGCAGGCGCGGTCTGGTCGCCGGTTGTTCAGACCGCCCGGCGTGTAATCGTCGCTCTTGCGCCGTTTCTTCAGCGCGGTGTAATTCGCGACCATTGAATCGACGCTGCCGGCGGTGACGCCCCAAAATAATTTTGGTTCGCCAAGCCGGCCGATATCGGTTTCAGTTGGTTGCGCGATGATGCCGACCCGGTAACCGGCTTGCGTCAGGATTTTGCCGATGACGGCGACGCCGATGTAGGGACTGTCGATGTAGCTGTCGCCGGTAACGAGAATGACATCAAGCATATCCCAGCCATGGCGTTTTACTTCCTCCGGCGTGGTTGGCAAAAACATAATTGTGACCGCGATTAACTACCTGCCGCCGGCGCATTGCCGGATGTAGGCGATGATTTTTTGGTCATCGTCGTGGGCGGCCCAAACGACGCGCAGGAAATCGGCAGGATGACATTTCACGCGTTTGAAGAACGCCCGGTCGCCACCGCAACAATACATCAGATCTGCCGGCATTTCACCGGCCAGCTTGGCGCGGGCCTTGGCGATTTGCCGGGGCAACCAGATAAAGCCGGCCAGCGCGGCGTCCTTCGCCGGCAGGTCGGCCATCGCAATCATGCGGCCGGTCGGCTGGCTTTTCTGGATCGTGATAAAATAATCGCGCCGGGCTGCCGTGATCAACAACACCGTCGCAAACGACGGTTCCTGACTGCTACACCAATCCTCGGCGAAGTCATAAAGCTCTTGCGGCGTGCAACCGATGCCGGCGAGGAACGCGGTCTCGTCGGCATTGAAGAAGGTTGCCGGCTGGCGGTTGCCGGCGCGATACGCGGCCACCGCCTTGACGTAACATTCCCGGAACACATCGTCCCACTCGTTGTGGTTCATACCGGCCATAATATCGTGAGTTGCCGGGCGGGGCAACAATGCAGTTGCACGAATGCGAGTTTTGCCGTATAAAACCGCCGCTTTCATGAGACATACCCTGTCAGTTTTAGTGGAAAACAAATTTGGCGTCTTGACGCGGATCAGCGGCCTGTTCAGCGGTCGCGGATTCAACATCGAGACCTTGAATGTCGCGCCGACGCAGGACGCCACGATGTCGCGCATGACCATCGTCGTTAAGGGCGACGACGCCGTTTTGGAGCAAATCACCAAGCAACTCAACAAGCTTGTCGAAGTCCTCAAAGTCCAGGATTTCCGCGACGGCGAGTATGTGGATCGCGAATTGGTGCTGCTGAAAATTGCCGCAACTGCGAAGGCGCGCCCGGAGATCATGCAGATTTGTGATATCTTCCGCGCCAAGATCGTGGACGTGACGCACCAGACGTTGACCATCCAGATCACCGGCGACGAATCGAAGATCAGCGCGTTCCTCGAACTCATGGCGCCGTTCGGCATCAGCGACATCACGCGCACCGGCAAGGTCGCGATGCCGCGCAAATAATTTCAACCAACCAAAGAAAAGGAAAACAAACCATGGCACGTATTGATTTCGGCGGCACCAAAGAAACCGTCATCACCCGCAAAGAATTCTCGCTGGCGAAAGCCCGGCAAGTCCTCAAGAAAGAAACCATCGCCGTCATCGGCTACGGCGTCCAAGGCCCGGCGCAGGCGTTGAACATGAAAGACAACGGCTTCAAGGTCATCATCGGCCAAGCGCCTGAGTTCAAACGCGACTGGGACCGCGCCATCGCCGATGGCTGGGTGCCCGGCAAAACCCTCTTCCCGGTCGCCGAAGCTGTCCAACGCGGCACGATCATTGAGTTCCTCGTCTCCGACGCCGCCCAGCGCGTCGTCTGGCCAACCATCAAAGCCAATCTCAAAGCCGGTGACGCGCTCTATTTCTCGCACGGCTTCTCGATCACCTACCACAAGAAGACCGGCGTTGTCCCGCCGAAGAACGTTGACGTCATCATGGTCGCGCCGAAAGGTTCCGGCCTCAATGTCCGCCGCAACTTCCTCCGCGGCGCCGGCATCAACTCCAGCTTCGCCGTGTTCCAGGACGCGACGGGTCGTGCTGAAGAGCGTTGCCTCGCCGTCGGCATTGCCGTCGGTTCCGGTTATCTTTTCCCAACCACGTTCCCGCACGAAACCAACAGCGACCTCGTTGGCGAACGCGGCGTGCTCATGGGCTGCTTGGCCGGCGTCTTGGAAGCGCAGTACGACGTGCTTCGCGCCCACGGCCACACGCCGAGCGAAGCGTTCAACGAAACCGTCGAAGAGTTGACGCAGTCACTCATCCGGTTGGTGGACGAAAACGGCATGGACTGGATGTATTCCAACTGCTCGCAAACCGCCCAGCGCGGCGCGCTCGACTGGAAACCGGCTTTCAAGAAAGCCGCCCTGCCGGTATTCAAAGCGCTTTACGCCCGCGTCGCCTCCGGCAAGGAAGCCGAGCACGTCATCAAGACCTGCGGCGCCAAGGATTATCCGGCCAAGCTCGCCAAGGAACTCGCTGTGATGCGCAACAGCGAAATGTGGAAGGCCGGTGCCGCTGTCCGCGCCCTGCGCCCAGCAGAAAAAGCCAAAGCCATCACCGCCGGTACCAAAGGCGTGACCGGCCGCAAAGGCTAAGCCAACCCTTCACCCCACAACCGGCTGGCGGCCAAGTGTCGCCAGCCGGTTTGTGTTTTCACTTTTTTCTTTTCCTGAGTTACCGGGGCGGGTAAGGAACAGTTAGCGAGCAATGACAAAAAACCAACCTGATCTGTGTGCGATCACACGGCAATTTCAGATACCGGGCAACTTTGTGAGCGCGGAACCGTACGGTTCAGGCCACATCAACGACACTTACCGAGTCGCGTTTGACCGCGCCGGCATGCCGGTGCGCTACATTTTCCAACGCATCAACCACCGCATCTTCAAGAACCCGGTCGCGCTCATGGAAAACATTCAGCGCGTGACCGGCCATCTGCGCGAGAAATTGGCCGGCGTGCCGGACTCGGCCCGGCAAGCGTTGACGTTGATTCCATCGCAAGCCGGCCAGCCGTGGCATCAGGATGCGGCTGGCAACTATTGGCGCGTCTACGATTTTATCGAGCGGGCGCGCACTTACGACGCGGTGGAGTCGCCGGCGCAGGCTTACGAAGCGGCCAAAGCGTTCGGCCGCTTTCAACAATTGCTGACCGACCTGCCGGCGCCGCGGCTGCACGACACGATCCCGGATTTTCATCACACCCCGAAACGATTCTGGGAATTTGAGAGCGCGTTAGCCGCTGACGCCGCCAATCGCGCGAAACTGGCCGGTCCAGAAATCGAGTTTGCGCTGCGTCATCAACCGGTAACCGGCGCGCTCCTTGCAGCCGGCTTGCCGGAGCGCATCACGCACAATGACACGAAATTCAATAACGTGATGCTCGACGACGCGACCGGCGCGGGCGTGTGCGTGATTGATCTGGACACGGTGATGCCGGGGCTGGCGTTGTACGATTTTGGCGACATGGTCCGCACCACCACCAGTCCGGTTACAGAAGACGAGCGTGATTTGGCGAAAGTGACGATGCAATTGCCGATGTTCGCGGCATTGGTGCGCGGTTATTGGAGCGCAGCCGGCGGGTTTCTCACGCCGGCCGAACGCCGATTACTCCCGGAAGCCGGCAAGGTGATCACGTTGGAAATCGGGCTGCGCTTTCTGGCCGATTATCTGGCCGGTGACACCTACTTCAAAGTCCACCGGCCCGGCCACAACCTTGACCGGTGCCGCACCCAGTTCCGGCTGGTTGAGTCCATTGAACAGCAGGAAGCGCAGCTCCACCAGTTGGTCGAACAGCTCTGACGGCTATCTTTGCCGCTTGACGCTCCGGGATGCGACCACTAAGATTCCAACGATTCCACTGCAACCACAGTGGAACTAAAGGAGAATTATGGCTGAAGCATATTGCGTAAAGTGTAAGGCAAAAAAAGAAATGGCCAAGCCCGAGGAAGTGACAATGAAAAACGGCCGGCCGGCCATCCAAGGCGTTTGCCCGGATTGCGGCACAAAGCTGTTCCGCATCGGCGCCAAGAAGTAACCGCGCTGCGGTCAGCATTAACTACCGGCACCGCGCCGGTTCCTGAAGCACATGAATAATCAACTCGCCTACGTCATCATCAATCCGTACACGATTTACAAATCGCGTACCGGCGGCGTGATCGCCCGTTTGTTCACACGGACGGCACTCGACTTGGTCGCAGCGCGGATGTTTGCGCCAAGTCGCGAGTTGGCGGCTGAGTATGCCGACACCATCATCTCCGCGTCGAACACGAGCGACCGGCGCGTGCAGGAGTTGATCCGCCAATACATTCTCGACAATTACTCGCCCGACCCGAAGACCGGCCAACGCCGCCGGGTGATGATGCTCGTCTTTCAGGGCGAAGATGCCGTGAAAAAAGTCCGGGCCGCTGTCGGCCAGATTGAACCGGGCCGCGGACCAGCCGGGGAAACCATCCGCGATACCTACGGCGATTACATTGTCAGCCCCGATGGCCAAGTCCGGTACTTCGAGCCAGCCGTGCTTGCCGCGCCCGTCACCGAGGAGATCGAAGAGAAAATCAAAATCTGGGCCCGGCACGCCAGCGACGATACTGGCTTTCTCGAAAACGTCGTCCGGTATCCTTCCCGCGCGAACGTGCAGCAAACGCTTGTGCTGTTGAAACCTGATAATTTCCGCTTCCCCAGCGCCCGGCCCGGCAACATTGTGGATTTAATTTCGCGGACAGGCCTGTCCATCATCGCCATCAAAGTGCACCACATGACCGTTGCCGAAGCCTGTGACTTTTACGGCCCGGTCCGGCAAGTGTTGCGCGACATCCTTGGCAAGATTTCCGGCCCGCGCGCCAAAACCCTGATCGAAAAAGAATTCGGCTACGCCTTGCCGGACGGTGCCGAGATCACCCTCGGCCAACTCCTCGCGCCGGTGCACGCCGACTGGCAATTCAACAACATCGTCCGCTTCATGACCGGCCACGACTCAACCGAACCGGGCGACGCCTCGTCCGAGAAAATTGTCGCGCTCGTGTATGAAGGCCCGGATGCCGTCAATAAAATCCGTAGTGTGCTCGGCCCGACTGACCCGCGCAAAGCCGCGCCCGGCACCATCCGCCGTGAACTCGGCCAGGACATCATGGTCAATGCGGCCCACGCCAGCGATTCCCCCGAAAACGCCAAACGCGAAATGGCCATCATCAAAATTCGCGAGAACAACCTGAAACCGCTCGTCGAGCAGTTTTACAACTGCCACCTCTAACAACCGAAAGTCGTCCCTATGAATCCACTTGCAGACCGCGCTACCACACTCACCCCGTCCCTTACGCTCGCCATTGACGCGAAGGCCAAGAAACTCAAAGCCGACGGCGTTGACGTTGCCGGCTTCGGCGCCGGCGAACCGGACTTTGACACACCCCAGCACATCAAGGATGCCGCCGTCGCCGCCCTCACTGCCGGCTTCACCAAGTACACGCCCTCGTCTGGCACGCCCGAACTCCGCGCCGCCATCGCCGCGAAGTTGAAAACCGAAAACGGCCTCGACTACAAACCGTCACAAGTCATCGTCAACTGCGGCGCGAAACATTCCTGCTACAACGCCATCATCGCCACCTGCAATCCCGGCGACGAAGTCATCATCCCGGCCCCGTTCTGGCTCAGCTATCCGGAAATGGTCAAGCTCGCCGGCGCGTCGCCGGTCACGATCCCGACCAGCGAAGCCAACGGCTTCAAGATCACGCCCGACCAGTTCCGCGACGCCATGACGCCGGCCACGAAGATGATCATCCTCAATTCCCCCGGCAACCCGACCGGCAGCGTTTACACCCGCGACGAATTGCTCGCCTTGGCCGAAGTCGCGGTTGAAGAAGAAATCCTCATGCTGTCGGACGAAATCTACGAGAAGATCACGTACGACGGCGCCGTTTCCACGAGCTTGGCCGGCTTGAGCCCGGAAATTTACGACCTCACCATCACCGTCAACGGGTTCAGCAAAGCCTATGCGATGACCGGCTGGCGTCTCGGTTACATCGCCGCGCCGGTTGCCATCGCCGCCGCGATTGACTCCATCCAATCCCACTCGACCTCGAACCCGACCAGCTTCGCGCAGAAAGGCGCGCTCGCCGGCTTGCAAGGCGACCAGAGTTTCATCGGCGAAATGGTCACGGCATTTGCCGGCCGCCGCGAATACATGTACGACCGGCTCACCAAGATTCCCGGCATCACCTGCGTCAAACCAATGGGCGCGTTCTACATGCTGCCGAACATTTCCAAGTTCGGCCTCGGCTCGGAAAGTTTCTGCACCAAGCTGCTTGAGCAACAAAGCGTCGCCTGCGTCCCCGGCATCGCCTTCGGCTCCGACGCCCACATGCGCCTGAGCTATGCCAGTTCCATGGAAAACATCACCAAGGGCCTCGACCGCATCGAAGCCTTTTGCAAAAGCCTGAAAGCGTAACGGTCCGCTCGCGGCTTGGCCGCTATTAAACTTATGAAAATCGCGCTGATCGGCCTGCCACAAACCGGCAAGAAAACCGTTTTCTCATTGATGACCGGCATCGGGCTCGACCACCTGCTCGGCCGGCCCGGCGAATTCCACGTCGGCAACGTCAAGGTCGCCGATTCACGGATCGACAAGCTGACCGCGCTCTACAATCCCAAGAAAACCAAGTTCGCCGAGATCGAAGTCACGCTCGCCCCCGCCCCACCCCACGAGCCCAAGCCGCGCGAACAATGGCTGAACAAACTCAAAAACATGGACGCCTTCTGCCACATCGTCCGCGCGTTTGAAGACCCGGCCGTGTTCCACAGCAAAGGTTCGGTGGACGCCCTCCGCGACATTGACGAGATCAACCTCGAACTCGCCATCAGCGACCTCAGCCTCATCGAAACGCGCCTCAGCGGCATCGCGCAAGACCAGAAAAAGAAATTCGACCAGGACCGCGCCGACGAAGCCGCCCTGCTCGAACAGCTCAAGCCGTATCTTGAATCCGGCAAGTCCCTCCGCGAATACCCCTGGCACGAAGGCGACGAAAAGAAACTCCGCTCCCTCCAGTTTCTCACCATGAAAGGCCTCGTCGTCGCCCTCAACGGCACCGAACCGAACGCCAAACTGCTGGAAGCCACCCGCGCCAAGGTGACCGGCCCCCGTGCCGAAGTCTGCGAACTCTCCGCCAAGACCGAAGTCGAAGTCGCCCAGATCGAGGACCCGAAAGAACGCGCCGAATTCCTCACCGCCCTCGGCATTGCCGAGCCGGCCTTGCACGTCCTCACCCGGCAACTCTACAAAGCGCTCGGCTACATTTCCTTCTTCACCACCGGCGAAGACGAAGTCCGCGCCTGGACGATCCGCCAAGGCTCCACCGCCGTCGAAGCCGCGCACAGCATCCACAGCGACATCGCCCGCGGCTTCATCCGCGCCGAAGTCATGAAGTACGCCGAGCTACTCGCCGCCGGCCCCAATGGCCACGCCGCCGAAGTGAAACTCAAAGAGACCGGCCGCCTCCTAGTTAAAGGCAAAGACTACCTAGTCGAAGACGGCGACATCGTCCACATCCGCCACAGCGGTTAGCTTTAGCACTTTCCTCGCCGCGCTTCGCAAAAAGCGATTAGGCCAAGCGGTTCAGCTTCGATCTGGACTTGATTTCCAAACGGTGTTTTGGAAAAGGCTTCTTGGAGTTCGTGCTTGGTTCGGTAAACTAAATTCCAATCCATACTCCATTGCATGGCGTTCCGGTCAGGATGATCATGCCGGTCAAGAAACTGTGCCAATAACAACACGCCACCGGGCTTGAGCAATTCAAAAACGCTTTTCAGCAATCGGCGCAATGCCACATCGCCCAAGTAATCCGCAAACCCACTGCAATAAATCAGATCGTACTGTTCCGGCTGACCGAGTTGCCCGCTCTGACGGATGGCCTTGAGCAGATTAGCTTGCTGAAATTCCAACCGGACTTGGCTGCCTAATCGCGGTTCTAACAATCGGCGCGCATAGTCCAGCGCTTCGGTATCGAAATCAAACAAATCGCCTTCCAGCGGATGACGGAGTTCACCTTGCCGGTCGAGAAACGTCGCGAGTTCCCGGCACGGCCCGCACGCCAGACTCGCAATCCGTCGCACACCCTGGGCGCAACCGAACGCGAGTTTGCCGGCCAACCATTCGTGCCGGTGCCGGCAAGCTTGTGATGTCGGCGTATTCAGAAACCACCTGTCAAGATGCGCCGCGAATCCGGACGTGTTACCCAACGGCAGCGGTCGGTTGCCGTAAATCATATCCATCATCAGGTAGTCACCGGCATAACCGCGTGGTTTGGTGGCACAGCGCTGCCAAAAAACCGATTCTTGCAGCAATGGCGTGATTCGTTCCAGATAATACCGTCTGACCATTTCATTCTGATTTGGAAACCGCGCATGCAAACTATTTGCGCCCTGCCGCCAAAGGCCGTCCATCATTTGATGGAAAAGTATACCGTCGACCTCTCCAGTCGGATTACAACCATTCTTTAGTTTCGCCAGCTTTTTCGCAGCATCTCCGGTGACGTGATCAATGAATGGCTGCCATTCTTCGGAGTGGTTCAGCGTAGGTGCGGGTTGATTCATATTCATATCGGGATTATGGTCAACTCATTCCGACCAACGACGGAGATCATCCATCGGTAATTGCTGTTTTTGCTGCTTGAGGAATACTGTCTCTCTCCGGGCGGAGACGATAAGGAATCCGATAATCCAAAGGTTTGTGAGGATAAAACAAATTGTCAACCACCACGGCAAACGTAGTGCGATGACTATTGTACTGGCCAAGATCATCATGGTGATGCCCGTGTACATCGGATGTCGGATATACCGATAGATTCCATGAGCAATTGGCGTGGCATTCTCAATACGGTAGCCGGCCCACGTATGGCGGTCGCCTAAGTCGAGCTTAGCCTTGATCGTTATCACCGTGCCAGTCAGTGACAATCCCAGTGCAAACCAATCCAGTACCGTAATCGCCTCCAGACGGATGACGACCCAAATCCAAGCAACGAAAAGAATCGGATAACAGCACTTCGTTAACAACGCACTTCTTGGATGAACTAGCGGCACCATCCGTTTCTTCTGGCGATAATCGGAAATGAACACACAGAAGACCGAACCAGCAATCAGTTGTATCAATTTGTAGGAAATATTTTCATTCATCGTGCGCTTTCTTCGGCGCAACTCTGAACACGGGATAACAAAAGGGGCGCGAACTTGTCGCACCCTGCATCGAGGTACCGCGAAGCACCTGTCCCAGAAGTACGCCAAGCCGCGCCCTTGTGGGGCGCGGGCTTCGTCGGTTCTAGGAGGGCTCGGAAAATTCGCGGTTTTCGATGCAGCCCGTAGCCGAAGCTACGCAAATAGATTTTGGTTATTGGTTAAAGCAGTTTGTGATTATCCCTTCTTTAATCAAGCAGAGTGTAACACCGCAGATATTCTTTCGACAAGTACCGACTGGCAGGTAAAAAGACATACCGGCATGTTCAGCCAGCCAGTGCGGTGAAATTATGCTTCCCGACCTTGTTCGGGGAGCCAGTGCGCATGTTCAGAGTGCCAGTGCGTGGTTTTTTTTGCCAGTGCGCGTGTTCAACCTGCCAGTGCGCTGTTTTTTTTAGCCAGTGCGGCGTGAAATTGAGGTGGGGGGCGGTTTTTTCCTGCCAGTGCGCCGTTTTTCCTGTCCGTGCGGCGAAATTATGCTTCCCGACCTTGTTCAGGGTGCCAGTGCGCTGTTTTTCTGCCAGTGCGCATGTTCGGGGTGCCAGTGCGGGGTTTCGCCAGCCAGTGCGGGGAAAAGGCGGCCGGAGACCATTCGACTTGCTCATGGTGACAAATAACCCCTTTCGTTGACAAATTGTGGCAAAATCCGCGAACGATTGGCGTCAAGACAGCCCCAGCGGGGATCGTAGTCAGGTTTTTGCCTTCTTGCCGGGCGTTTGCTTAGGTGCGGGGATGGGCTTTGTGGTAAACCTTCTTCAACCGCTCGGGCGTGATGTGCGTGGAGGATGGCACCGGTCAAGATTTTGGCAGGATCTTCGTTGGCCAAGCCAGCAGGAGTCGCAACCGGACTTGGCATTGCCAATCAGACAACCGGTATCTCCGCCGCACCGGTAAATGGCCATTTCTGCATATAAAGGGGTTTTGACGGTATATGGCGCCAGCTTGGCGCACTTTGGTGTCGCCCCGCAACCATCCGGGGGAGCCCAAAAATCATTCGGGGGCACCCCGAAAACTTTCTGGGGGGCCCCGCAATTATCCGGGGCCGCCCCGAAAATATTCTGGGGAACCCCAAATTGATTCAGGGGCACCCCGCAGTTGTCCGGGGGTACCCCGAAAACATTCTGGGGAGCCCCGCAATCATCCGGGGCCGCCCCGAAAATATCCTGGAGAACCCACGGACCTTCCGGGAGTGCCAACCAGTGATCGGTTAACGACACCCAATCATCCGGAGGTGTGGCGGGACAAATCCGTGGCGGGATGGCAGGGAACGAGGAATCTCGGCACACGGGCTAGGCGCGGGGATGGGCTTTGTCGTAGACTTTCTTCAACCGCTCGGGCGTGATGTGGGTGTAGATTTGCGTGGTGGACAGGCTGGCGTGGCCGAGCAGTTCCTGCACGCTCCGCAAGTCGGCGCCGGCATCCAGCATGTGCGTGGCAAAGGAATGCCGGAGTTTGTGCGGCGTGAGCGAGGGATCAAGGCCGGCGGCAATGAGATATTTCTTGAGCATCCGTTGGACGCTGCGCGGGGTGAGCCGGCCGCCGAACCGGTTCACAAACAACGGGCCGCGCGCGCCGCGTTGCCGGTGTTTCAGGTATTGCTGCACCGCCGCGATGGCCGGCCCGCCGAGCGGGGTCAGCCGTTCCTTCTTCCCCTTCCCGCGCACCCGCGCCACTTCGGCGAGCAGGTCGAGATCGTCGTCGTTCAAGCCGGTCAGCTCGTGGATGCGCAGGCCGCCGCTGTAGAGCACTTCCAGAATCGCCTTGTCGCGCCAGACGGCCATCTGGCTTTCCGGTTTCTGGTCGGTGATCGGCGCGTTGAGCAGGGCTTCGATTTGTTGGATGGTCAGAAACTTCGGGAGCTTGCGTTGCAGCTTCGGCATGGTCAGGCCGATGACCGGGTTTTGTTTCATCCGCTCCGACCGGACCAGCCAGCGGAAGAAACTCCGCAGGGCCGACAGCTTCAGGTGAATCGTCGCGCGGTCGTACCGGCGTTCGCTGAGGTGGACAAGATAACTGCGGACTTGAAAGGCGTCCACGCGCACCCAGTCCACGGGCGTTTTCATTTTGTCATCGTGCCAGGCCCGGTAGGCCTCGATCTCGGCGGCGTAATTGCGGAGCGTCAACGGTGACGCGTCGCGTTCGGCACGCAGGTAGTTGAGGAACCCGTCCGCCAGCGCGTCGGCTACGCGTTCGCGGCCGGTATCTTTTTGAGGTTTTTGCACTTCGGGTACCCGGAGCAGCCGAGGAACGCCCCGAACCGGCCTTGCCGCTTCAACATCGGCGCGCCACATTTATCGCATTTCTCGTCGGTCGGCTCCGGCGCGATTTTCGGCGCGGGGGCTGGCGCCTGCGCGGCGAGGTCCGCCGGCAGCGGTTGCGCATTCTTGCATTTCGGGTAACCGGTGCAGCCGAGGAACGGTCCGCGCGCGCTGGAACGGATCGCCATCGGCGCGCCGCATTTGTCGCACTTGTGGTCGGTCAGGACCGGCGCGGCCTTAGGCTCGCGCTTGGGCGTGACCGCTTTGAGCGCCTCGGCAATTTCGGGCGGGAACTTGCCGGAGGATTTGCACTTCGGATAGCCGGAGCACGCGAGGAAGAAGCGCCCGAACGATTGTTTCAACGTCATCGGTTTGTCGCACTTGGCGCATTTGGCTTCCGCGATAAATTTGGCAACGGCGTCCGGCAACACGATCTCGGGTTTCGGCTTCGGGATGATCTTCCCGTCCGCCGCCCGCTCGAACGGCATGGCATTGCGACATTCCGGATAGGCGCTGCACGCGAGAAATTCGCCGCGCCGCCCGCGTTTGACGACCATCGGGCTCTGGCACTTGGCGCAGGTCACCCCGGTCTCCGCGCCGGCATCGGGCTTGATCGCGCCTTGGTCGTCGCGCGCAAAGTTCATCGTGCTCTTGCAGTCGGGGTAGCCGGTACAGGCGAGGAATTCGCCGTTGCGACCGGACTTGATCGCCATTGGCTTGCCGCATTTCTTGCAGACAATGCCGGTATCCACCGCGCGCAACGGAACGATCTGGTTCTTCTCGTCGCGCGAGAAGTTCACCGCGGTCTTGCACTTGGGATACTTTGAGCACGCAAGGAACTCGCCCTGTTTGCCCATGCGCAAAACCATTTCGGAGCCGCATTTTTCACAGACGACGCCAGTCTTTACCGCTTCAACGATCTGAATGTCACCGTTCTCGCGCGAGAAGTCGCTGGAGAATTTGCACTTCGGATACTTCGAGCAGGTCAGGTACTCGCCGCGGCGCCCCTCGGTGATGTTCAGATTGCCCTTCTTGCATTCGGGGCATTTCAACTCCGTGGGAATCTTCTTTTGCTCCAACGCCGCGTCGAGCATCGGCTTGAAATCATCATAGAACTTTTGCAGCAACTCGTGCCACTCCACCTTCCCCGCCTCGACCTCGTCGAGTTGTTCCTCCATCTGGGCCGTGAACTGCACGTCGAGCAACTGCGGAAAGGATTTCACCAGCAGATCATTCGTCTGCTCACCGATATCGGTGGGCTTGAGTTTATTTTTCTCCTTCTCGACGTACTTGCGGTCGAGAATCGTTTTCATCGTCGGCGCATACGTGCTCGGCCGGCCGATGCCGAGTTCTTCAAGCGCCTTGATCAAGGTCGCCTCGGAATAACGCGGCAGCGGGATGGTGAAATGCTGTTCGGGACGCAGCTCACACAGATTTACCTTTTCACTCAGCACCAAGGCTGGGACGCGCTGGTTGGCGTCATCATCGGCGCGCTTGTCTTCGTCACCCTCCTCGACACCGTACACTTTGAGAAAACCCGGGAAAGTGACTTCCGTTCCTGAAATCCGGAAGGTGTAGTCGCGGAACGGCGAGTCATTGACCGGGAACTTCTTCGCCTTGTCGTCTGGATGAACCGTACCGCCGAGGGCGACAAGATCGTGTTTCCTGCCGGCATGTGCCGTAATCTCCACGGACTTGACCAGCATCTCCGCCGGTGACATCTGGCTGGCGACGAACCGCCGCCAGATTAATTTGTAGAGCGCGAGTTGCCGGTCATCAAGGTACTTGGCCACACTTTCCGGTGTGCGTCGCACACTCGTGGGACGAATCGCTTCGTGCGCTTCCTGAGCGCCGCCTTTGCTCTTATAAAAATTAGGCTTGGTGGGCGCGTATTCCTTGCCGAAGTGCTCGTTGATGAATTTCAGCGTATCGGCCTGCGCCTCGCGGGCGACGTTGACCGAATCGGTACGCATATACGTAATGAGACCGACCGCGCCTTCCGCGCCAACGTCCATGCCTTCATAAAGCTGCTGGGCAATGCGCATCGTCTGATCCGGCGACATGCGGAGGCCACTCGACGCGGATTGCTGAAGCGTACTGGTAATGAACGGCGGCGCGGCATAACGCTTCCGTGTTTGCTGATCGAGCTTGGCGACAATCCACTCGGCAGTCTGCAACTCATCAAGAATCGCGTCCGCCAGCGGCTCGCTGCCGATCCAGAACTTTTCACCTTCGATCTTGTGCAACTTGGCCAGAAACGCCTCGGCCGGTAACGGCTGCTTCGCGCCCGCCGGCTCGTCTTCATTCGTCTTGCCGAGCTTCTTCAGCACCGGCGCGAGCCCTACTGCCGCACCGGCTGTCAGTTTGCGCAACGCCGCGTCAATCGACCAATACTCCTGCGCCTTGAACGCGCGAATCTCCAGCTCGCGTTCGACGATTAAGCGCACCGCAACCGACTGTACGCGCCCGGCACTGCGGGCCCCGCGCAACTTCTTCCACAACAATGGCGAAATCTGATAACCCACAATCCGGTCCAGCACGCGCCGCGCTTGTTGGGCATCAACGCGATTCATATCAATCGGCCCGGCGTGCTGAAACGCGTTCCGGATCGCCTCCTTGGTGATCTCATTGAACGTCACGCGAAAGAAATTTGGATTTTTTCGCCCGCCCAACAGCTCGCTCAGATGCCATGCAATGGCTTCCCCTTCACGGTCCGGGTCAGGGCACAGATAAATCTTCTCCGCCGTTTTGGCAGCCGCCTTGAGTTCGCTGACGGTCTTAATTCTAGTTTTGGTGACCTCGTACGTCGGCTCGAACTTGTTCTCGATATCGACACCAAGTCCCTTCTCGGGCAAATCACGAATGTGCCCCATCGAGGCTTTGACGGAATACCCGTTGCCGAGATACTTGTTAATGGTCTTGGCTTTCGCCGGTGACTCAACAATGACGAGGTTTTTTGCCATTTGAATTTTAAGCCGAATTCCGCACGTATTGCCGGCCGGGCAGTTGCCGCACGACCCGCTTCATTTCCAGCGCGAGCAAAGTGGCCGAAACACACGCACTTGTCAACCCGCTCCCGCGAATAATTTCGTCCACCACCGTCTCCTCGTCGCTGATTTGCGCGAGAACCTTTGCTTCGTGTTCGGTGAATTGCAATGCCGGCCGCGCCGGCGCGCCGTCGTCGGTTGCCTTGTCGCGCTTCGGCAGCAAATACTCGAACTCGGTCAAAACATCCTCGGCATCCTCGGTCAGCTTGGCACCATCTTTAATTAACCTGTTGGTTCCGCGCGATAATATCGAGTCGGCCCGGCCCGGCACCGCGAACACTTCCCGCCCCTGCTCCATCGCCTGCTTCGCCGTGATCAACGCGCCGCTTTTCAAATTCGCCTCGACCACCACCACGCCGAGCGACCAACCGCTGATGATCCGGTTGCGCATCGGAAAATTCTGCCGGTCTGGTTTCACACCGAATGGAAATTCGCTCACCACCGCCCCGCCCTTCGCCGCAATCTCATCCGCGAGCTTCTTGTTCTCCGGCGGATACACCGTGTCAATCCCGCAGCCGATCACCGCCACCGTCCGCCCTTTCGCCTGCAACGTGCCGGTATGCGCTGCCGTGTCAATCCCGCGCGCCAACCCGCTCACGACCGTCACGCCAACGCGCGCAAGTTGATACGCCAGCTTGCGCGACATTTCCTGGCCGTACAACGTCGTGCGCCGGGAACCAACAATACCGATGGCCAGCGCATCGCGTTCCGTCAACGTCCCGCGCACATATAACACCAGCGGCGGATCGTATATCTCGCGCAAGTTTTTCGGGTAACCGGCGTCTTCCCGGGTCACAACCTGAATACCGGCTTTTTCGATGCGCGCCAGTTCGTCCTCCAGCTTGACCGTCTCACGCCAGCCGGTAATGTTGCGCGCGACTTCCGCGCCGACGCCGTCCACTTGCATCAAGTCCGGGCGCGAGGCTTCGAGGATATTTTCCGGGCGGTCGAATCGTTCCAGCAACGCACGGACGCGGACCGGCCCGATCCCGTCGATCAGGTTGAGGGCGATGTAGGCTTCCCGGGAGGTCACTGCTTCCTGCGAAGTCGGAGTTCCATCTGCGGTTCTTTCAGCAAATCGTAATTTTTCAACAACCGCAAAATCTGGAGTAAGTCTGACTTCTGGTAATTCCGGTTGGTCTTCACACCAGCCACCAAGTCTTGCAGAATCGCGCGGAACGAAATCACTCCGTCCACGCCCTTGCTTCGCAACAACTCGATGCTCCGCTCACGCGTCTTGGCATCGCGCGGCAAACCGGGAATCACAAGAATTTTTAGCAGGCCATCACTGCCAACCAACCGGCGCGCTTCTTCCACTGCTTTCGGTTCAACAAACCGGAACAACTTTGGCTGGTGGGTGAGCAATCCAGGCGCGAACAACTCAGTATGCCAACCTTTCACCGCCACCACAGCACGCACCACCGACCGGAGCATTTCTGGCGTGATTTCAAAATCCAGCGGCGTTTCCACTGGTGTTGCCACCGGGTTCAACACAATCAAATCCACTTCCTCGTTGCCGGTCTTCTGGCGCGACTGCACGATGTATTTGCGCCGCTGGCATACGAGAAACCCGTGCAGCTCAAAAAACTCACGAACGATGCTCTCATCAACGGCACTCATTCACAACCTCCTCGATATCTGCGTCCGTTACGCCTTCGCTCACTACCGCTTTGCCGAGCCGTTCCAACAACACAAACCGCAGCCGGCCTGCCACTGCTTTCTTGTCGATGCTCATCGCCGCGCGCAACGCCGGCAAGTCATACCCATCGCCCGCGCGCACCGGCAAGCCGCTCGCCTTGCACAATTTGACGATCCGTTGCGCCTCGGCCGCCGGCAATCCAGTGCGCCGCACGGACAACCGCGCTGCGCAATTCATCCCAATCGCCACTGCTTCGCCGTGCAATAAGCCGGTATAATCCCGCAAAGCCTCCATCGCGTGACCGATGGTGTGACCAAAATTCAGAATCGCGCGCAGTCCGCCTTCGCGTTCGTCGGCGCCGACCACCGCCGCTTTGATTTCGCAGCACCGGCGCACCGCGTGGCTCACCGCCGCCGAATCCAACCGCAACACGCGCCGGTAATTCTTCTCCAGCCAAGCGAAAAATTCCAAATCGTAAATCGCGCCGGTCTTGATGACTTCGGCAAACCCGGCGCGCAGCTCACGTTCCGGCAAGCTCCGCAACGTCGCCGTGTCCGCCAACACCAAGCGCGGCTGATAAAATGCGCCGACCAGATTCTTGCCTTGCGGCAGGTTCACGCCGGTCTTGCCGCCGACCGAGCTATCCACCATCGCCAGCAACGTCGTAGGTATCTGGATAAAATTGATGCCGCGCAAATATGACGCCGCGATGAACCCGGCCAGATCGCCGACCACGCCGCCGCCCAGCGCCACCACGAATGAATGCCGGTCAAGTTTCAATCCGGGAAGTTTCTCGAACAAGCGGTTGGCTTGCCGGAGCGATTTTGAAGTTTCACCCGCCGGTACACTGATGAGAGTTACTGCGAAGCCGGCATCTTCGAGCGATTGCTGTACGACCGACGCGTACAACGACTCGACATTGGAATCGGTGATGAGCACGCCGCACGAGCCGAGTTTCAGCGGCTTCAGCAATTTACCGGCACGCGCCAGCAATCCTCCGCCGATGAGCAGATCGTAGCTACGTTCGCCCAACTCCACACGCACTCGCTGAATTTCGTCAAAAGACATCAATAAAGCCAATACCCGCCCGGCCGGGAGCTTGTCAACCTTGAAACCGGATCTGCAAAACACGCCGCGTTGCGACGGTCACCTTGAACGGCTCGGCAATCCGGTAACCAACCAACCACGCAATCCGGCCATCAGCCGCGCACAGCAACAGCACCAGATTCCGTTCCTGTCGCGGAATCTTTTCGTCCACAAAAAAATCTTGCAGCTTCTTTTCGCCCTTCATCCCCAGCGGTTGAAACCGGTCGCCAGCCTGCCAAGTGCGGATGGTAAGCTGATCGCCAAGCGCATCAGCGTCGAATCGTTCTTTTCTGCGGACGGCGGAATGTGTTACCGGCAGCGCAGCTGGTAACTGTTTCCGCATTTCCTCTACTTGCCGAAAACTGAGATTGCCGAGTTGCCGGCGAATCGCACGCCGCTGGGCGGCGGCCGGTTCCTTGCCGGCTTCCGCACGCATAATCTCTGCTGTCTGTCGCAGCACGCCACGAATACCGGGATTGTAGTCGTGCTCCAACAGCGGCAGTAATTCATGTCGGATCCGGTTTCGCAAAAAATGCCGGTCGGCGTTGCTTACGTCCTCCCGGTGTTTCAGTTTGTGCTTGGCAAGATACCGGAGCACTTCTTGCCGACTCACATTCAACATTGGTCGCACGATGCGCAGCTTTCCAATTTGCCGCTCCGGCCAGATGCCGCCTAAACCAGTTGGTCCGGCGCCGCGCAGCAACCGGAGTAAAAATGTTTCAGCTTGATCGTCCGCCGTGTGCGCCAACACGAGCGTCGCAATGCCGGTCCGTTTGGCAACGCGCTCGAAAAACATTTGCCGGGCACGACGCGCGGCCGCTTCGGTATGCGCCACTTTGCGCGCTTCAATTGTTACTGGTAATCCATACTTGCCGGCGATTTGCCGGACGAATTCAGCATCCGTGTCGCTGGCCGCGCCGCGCCACCGGTGATTGAGATGACAAACGTGCGGACGGTAACCAAGTCGGACGAGCGCATCGAGCATCGACACTGAATCCGCACCACCGGAGACACCGGCCAGCAATAGCTCGCCCGGACTCTTGAGATTTGATTTGAGTTTGGCTAGCAAGCGGTCAGATGGGTTTTGCCGCCAATGTATGGCGCAAGAATTTCCGGCAATTTCACACTGCCGTCAGCTTGCTGGTACGCTTCCAGCAGCGCGACATACAACCGCGCCAGCGCCGTACCGCTGCCGTTGAGCGTGTGCGCGAAACGATTCTTGCCGGCGGCGTCCTTGAATTTGATGTTGGCGCGGCGCGCCTGAAAGTCTTCGCAGTTTGAGCAGCTCGACACTTCAAGGAAGGCGTTCTGTCCCGGCGCCCAGACTTCGATGTCGTAAGTTTTCGCCGACGAGAATCCCATGTCACCGGTGCACAACAGCACGACCCGGTAATGCAGACCGAGCAACTGCAACACCTTCTCGGCATTGGCCACCATCTTTTCCAGTTCGTCGTAGCTGGTTTCCGGTCTTGTCAGCTTGACCATCTCGACTTTGTCGAACTGGTGAACGCGGATCATGCCGCGCGTTTCCTTGCCGGCTGCGCCCGCTTCCCGTCGGAAGCATGGCGTGTAGGCGCAGTAATAAATCGGCAATTGTTCTTCTTTCAGAATCTCGTCCCGGTGAATGTTGGTTACCGGCACTTCGGCAGTCGGCGCAAGATAAAGCTCATCGTCGCGTAGCCGGTACATGTCTTCCTCGAATTTCGGCAACTGGCCGGTGCCAATCATCGAATCACGCTTGATTAGAAACGGCGGGAAGATTTCGGTGTAACCATGCTCGCGCGTGTGCAAGTCGAGCAGCATGTTGATCAACGCCCGTTCCAGCCGTGCGCCGGCACCTTTGTAAAGAATGAAGCCGCTGCCGGAAATCTTCGTCGCGCGTGCAAAGTCCAACATGCTGAGCTTTTCGCCAATCTCCCAGTGCGGTTTCGGTTGAAAACCAAACTCTGGTTTTGCGCCCCACCGTCGCATTTCCGGATTGTCTGCCGCTTCCTTGCCAACCGTCACCGACTCGTGCGGTAAGTTCGGAATTACCAACAACACGCTCTGCAATTGCGTCTCCACCGCCGCGATTTCCTGATCGAGCGCAGCGATCTTGTCGCCAACCAGCTTCATGGCCGTCATTGCCGGGCCGGCATCCTGCCCCTTCGACTTGGCCGCACCAATCTCCTTGCTCACCTTGTTGCGCTCGGCTTTGAGATTGTCGCTTTCAGTAGCCAGCTTGCGCCGTTTCTCATCAAGCGCGGTAATCTCTGCCACACGCGCCTCGTCGCCGCGACCGCGGGACGCCAAGCGTTGCTTTACCAGTTCTGGATTCTCACGAATCAATTTGATGTCGAGCATAGTTAAATCCTCACCGCCGCGAGTGCGTCGGCTAGTTTTTCCGGTTGCTTCCCTCCGGCGGTTGCCAGTTCGGGACGGCCACCACCACCACCGCCGCATTGCTTGGCGATTTCGCCGACAATCTTACCGGCGTTCTTACCGGCTTTCACCATGTCGGGCGTGACGTAGCAAATCAGTGACACTTTGCCGTCGGCCACACCACCGAATACAACCACGGCGCTCGTCAGTTTTGGTTTCATTGCTTCGACGACGGCGCGCAGTAAATTCGCATCAGCCTCGCCGAGATTGTGAACCAGTAGGTTGCCTTGCAGTTTGCCGAGAAGTTCTCCGGCGATTGCCGGCGCTTTGGCTTGCATCTCTGCTTGACGTTGCTTGGCGAGTTGTTTTTCTTGTTCAAACGCTTTCACGCGCTCCGCGTCTGCGGCTGCACCGGCTTTCTGCTGTTCGATAAATTCTGTCGCAAACTTGCCGCACACTCCTTCGGCGCGCCGGATACCGGCCGCAATGGCCGATTCGCGCATGATCTTGAACAGGCCGATGTCGCCGGTATTCCGCACGTGCGTGCCGCCACATAACTCCATCGAGAATCCGTCAAACTTACCGGCGTGTCCGCCGGCCTGGAGCACGCGAACCACGTCGCCATATTTTTCGCCAAAGAATTGTTGGATGCCGGGATTCTTCTGCACTTCGGTGAACGGCACCTCGGTCCAGAAGACCGGCTCGTTGGCTTTGATCCGCTCGTTCACCAAGCGTTCGATATCGGCAAGCTGGGCATCGGAAAGTTTTTCAGGATGATTGAAGTCGAACCGGAACCGGTCGGGCGCGACGAGCGAGCCGCGTTGCCGGGCGTCCTTGCTCACAACCTCGCGCAATGCCCAGTGAAACAAGTGTGTCGCCGTGTGGTGCCGCTGGATGTTCGCGCGCCGCTCAGCGTCCACTGCAACCCGCACCGCCTCGCCGACTTCCGGCGCGCGGCCGGCCACCAGTTTTGCCCGGTGGACAAACAGTTCGCCTTGCTTCTGCGTGTCGAGCACTTGCAACCGGCCAAGCTCGCTCCGGTCATGCCCCGGTACGTGAATCACGCCGGTATCGCCGACCTGCCCGCCCATCTCGGCATAACATGGCGTCTGATCGAAAATGATACTGAATTCGCCTTCCGCTGTTGACACCACTTCGACGACAGCCTCGGCTTCAAGATTGTCGTAGCCTAGGAATTTTGTTGGCTCGACTTGCAAGCCTTCGCGCGCGACCGTGACCACCGATTTCTTTTTCGCGTGATCCTGCCGGGCGCGCTGCCGTTGCTCTTCCATCAACTTCTCGACACCGGCGGAATCCACCGTCAAGCCGCGTTCGCGAGCAATCAACTCAGTCAGGTCGAGTGGGAAGCCGTAGGTATCGTAGAGTTTGAATGCTTCGTTGGTCGGGAAATTTTTTGCCGGCAGGCCGGTAACAACTGCCTCAAACAACTCAATGCCGCGGTCGAGCGTGCGGTTGAAACTTTCTTCCTCGGCGCGCAATGTGGCTTGGATGCGGTCCCGGTTGCGGAGCAGTTCCGGGAAGACGTCGGCGAAATTCTCCACCACCACCTCCACGAGCTTGTAAAAGAATGGTTCATGGAACCCGAGGTTACGGCCATACCGGACCGCGCGGCGTAAAATGCGGCGCAACACGTAGCCGCGGCCTTCGTTGGATGGCACGATACCATCGGCGATGGCAAAACTCAGACACCGGATGTGATCGGCGATGACGCGGAAGGCGATGTCTTCCTTGCCCGTCAGCGTCGCGTCGTATTTCTTGCTGCTCAATTCCTCCAACCGGCGAAAAATCGGCGTGAACACGTCGCTCTCGTAGTTCGAAATGGTGCGGGTGAAGTCCGTGAACCCGGCCGTGCATTGCATGATGCCGGCCACGCGTTCGAAGCCCATGCCGGTATCCACATGCCGGGATGGCAACAGACTGAGCCGGCCGTCGGGGTTGGCGTTGAACTGGATGAACACCAGGTTCCAAATCTCAATGCACTGCGGTGTGCCGGCGTTGACCAAACGCGCGCCGCCTTTACAGTCAAGCGTGAGGTCAATGTGCAATTCGCTGCACGGACCGCACGGGCCGGTGTCGCCCATCATCCAGAAATTGTCCTTCCGGTTGCCGGGGACAACATGATCGACCGGCAGGTAATTCAGCCAAAGTTCTTTCGCTTCCGTGTCGGCCGGGATTTTGTCGTCGCCGCCGAAATACGTGGCGTAAAGGCGTTCGGGCGGAAAGCCCCAGCGTTTCACCAAAAGTTCCCACGCCCAGTCAATCGCCTCGCGTTTGAAATAATTGCCGAAGCTCCAGTTGCCGAGCATTTCGAAAAACGTGTGGTGATAGGTGTCGAGGCCGACGTCTTCGAGATCGTTGTGTTTGCCGCCGGCGCGGATGCATTTCTGCGTGTCGGCCGCGCGGCCGGGTGTGTACGGGCAATTCGCTTGGCCGAGGAAGATTGGCACAAATTGGTTCATGCCGGCATTGGTGAACAGCAAATTTGGCGCGTCCGGCAACAGCGACGACGACGGCACGATGGTGTGCTGTTTCTCGCGGAAAAAAGTGAGGAACGATTGGCGGATTTCTTGGCTCGTCATAAGCGACAGATATTAGCCAAACTGCGCCGGTAACGCCAGTGCAGTTTGCCGGCAAGGATTTTCATGTCGAAACTTGGCCGGCGCTCCGGTAAGATGCCGGCCGCTTGCATGAAAACACTCCGGTATGACCAATCTGATTTTGACGCGGCCCTGACCAGCGCGCTGGCCGTCAACAGCCTTTTTGATCTGCAAATCGAAGACCGCGTCCGCAATGTCATTCGCGATGTGCAAACGCGCGGCGATGCCGCCGTGCTGGAACTCACCGAGCGGTTCGACAAGGTCAAACTCACTGCCGGCGAACTACGCGTCACCCCGCCGCGCACCACCGGCAATGCCGCGCTGCGTCAAGCAATCGCGCTTGCAAACCGGAACATTGCGGAGTTTGCCCGCCGCGGATTGCCGGTGGCGTGGACGATGCGCAACGCGCAAGGCGCGCGCGTCGGCGAGAAATTTGATCCGATCCGGCGGGTCGGCGTTTACATTCCGGGTGGCACCGCGCCGCTGGCGTCAACCGCGCTGATGACGATTACGCTGGCGAAAGTTGCCGGTTGCAAAGAAATCGTGGCGTGCACGCCAAGTACAAATCCGGATTTGCTCTACGCCATCGGCATGGCCGGCGCGACGGAGATTTACCGTGTTGGCGGTGCGCAAGCCATTGCCGCGATGGCGCTCGGCACGGCGACGATTCGGCCGGTCTTGAAGGTGTTCGGCCCCGGCAACGCCTACGTCACCGCTGCCAAGAAACTGCTCTTCGGACGGGTGGCGGTGGATTTGCTGGCCGGGCCGAGTGAGGTGCTGATTCTGGCCGACGATTCCGCCGAACCGCGGTTCATTGCCGCAGACATTCTCGCGCAAGCCGAGCACGGTTCCGGTGAGGAACGCGTTTGGGTGGTGACGACTTCCCGGCGGGTGCTGGAGGCGTTACCGGCAGAAATTGCGCGGCAGCAGGCGACGTTGCCGCGTTCGGAATTGACAGAACGCGTGTTGGCGAAAGGTGCGGTTTTCGTTTTGGTAAAAAACCTGGCGCAAGCGGTCGAGATTGCGAACCGGTTTGCGCCGGAGCATCTCGAAATCATGGCGAAGAATCCGGCCAGCCTTGCGAAGAAGCTGACGACTGCCGGCGCGATTTTCCTCGGGCCGTGGTCGCCGACGGTGGTAGGTGATTATGTTGCCGGGCCGAGCCACACGTTGCCGACCGGCGGCGCGGGCAAAGCTTTTGCCGGATTGACGGTCGAACAATTCATGCGCCGCACGAGTTTGATAGAATACACGCCGGCCGCGTTGCGGAAATCATTGCCGGCAATACAGGCGTTTGCCGGCGTCGAAGGCCTCACGGCGCACGGCGCCTCGGCACGGATCCGGTTGAAATGAGCTACGCCCGGGAAAATATCGAGCAGATGACCGGCTACGTGCCCGGCGAACAGCCGCAAGTGGCCGGCCTCATCAAGCTCAACACAAACGAAAATCCGTATCCGCCGTCGCCGGCAGTGCTGGAGACGATGCGCGCGGCGATTGATGGACGGTTGCGGTTGTATCCGGATCCGACGGCGAGCGCGTTGCGGCAGAAGCTTGGCGCAAAGTACGAGTTCGATGCCGGTCAGATTGTTGTCGGCAACGGCTGCGATGACATTTTGAATTTGTGCGTTCGGGCGTTTTGTGGCGAAGACGAAAAACTGGCGTATTGCTGGCCGAGCTATTCGCTGTATCCGGTTTTGGCGGAGATTCAGGGCGCGGCGAAGGTCGAGTTGCCGCTGGATGAAAATTTCCAGTTACAAGCGCACCCGGCAATGCTGGCGAAACTTGCCGGCGTGAAATTGATTTTCATCACTCAGCCCAACGCGCCGAGCGGCGTTTGGCTGGGGAAAGTCGAATTGCAGCGCGTGATCGAGGAAGCCGACGGCGTGGTGGTGATTGATGAGGCGTATGTGGATTTTGCCGGCGACAACTGCCTCGATTTTGCGCGCGACTACGACAACGTGCTGGTGGCGCGGACATTTTCGAAATCGTTTTCGTTTGCCGGGATGCGCGTCGGCTGGGCAGCCGGCGCACCGGCTTTGATCGCGGCGTTGAACAAAGTGAAAGACAGCTACAACGTGAACCGGCTGAGCCAGGTCGGCGCGGAAGCGGCGTTGGACGATTGGGTGCACTTCGAGGAAACGACGCGCAAAGTGAAAACGATCCGGCAACGGGTGATCGGAAAATTGGAAGCGTGGAAGTTTCGCGTGTTTCCGTCGCAGACGAATTTCGTGTTTGCCCAGCCGCCGGCACCGCTGACGGCCCGGCAATGGTTTGAACGGTTGCGGGAAAAAATGATTTTGGTGCGCTGGTGGGATGCCGACCGGATCCGCGACTTTGCGCGGGTCAGCATCGGCACCGACGCAGAGATGGATAAATTTTTGGAGGCGACACATGAAACGATCCGCTAAAATCCACCGCCTGACCGGCGAAACACAAATCACCGGCAAACTGACCATTGACGGCGCCGGTAAGGCCGACGTGCAGACCGGCTTGCCGTTTTTCGATCACATGCTGACGTTGCTGGCGAAACATTCGCTGTGCGATTTGAAATTACGCGCGACCGGCGATCTCGACGTGGACGCGCATCACTTGGTAGAGGATGTTGGAATTGTGCTGGGGCAGGCGTTCCGGGAAGCGCTCGGCAACAAGCGCGGCATCCGCCGGTATGGCTGGGCGTTGGTGCCGATGGATGAGACGTTGGCGCAATGCCGGGTCGCGCTCGATTTCAGCAACCGGCCATTTTTGGTTTTTGCGGCCAAAGATTGGAGGCAACTGGCCGGCGTGGAGCTTGGCAAGTTCCGGGTCGGTTTAGTCCGGGAATTTTTACAGGGTTTCGCTAATGAGGCACGTTGCAATCTTCACGTGGATGTGTTGCGTGGCGACGAACCGCACCACATCGTTGAGGCAAGTTTTAAAGCGCTGGCGAAAGCGCTAGACTTGGCTTGTCAACGTGACCGACGTGTGACCGGCATCCCAAGCACAAAAGGCAAATTGTAGCCTTGTAGATTAGGACGCGCTGGCAACTGGGTCAATATTGACGCGGGCGCCCTGCTTGTCGAACCGCACCTTGCCTGTGGCAAGGGCGAAGAGCGTCCAGTCACGGCCGGTACCGACGTTGGCGCCGGCAACAAACCGCGCACCGCGTTGACGAATGATGATACTGCCGGCGCTGACTAACTCGCCGCCAAATGCTTTCACGCCAAGCCGCTGGCTGTTGCTATCGCGACCATTACGACTACTGCCTTGTCCTTTTTTATGGGCCATGGTGGTAACTCCTTGACTGCAAAATTATTTAGTGACGATCTCTTTGATTTTTAGCACGGTATGATGCGCGCGGATGCCACGCTTACGATGGTAGCCTTCGCGGCGACGGAACTTGAAGGCGATGACTTTCCTGGCTTTTTTATCCGGGTCAATGACCTCGGCGGTCACGCTCGCACCGGCCACGTTGGGCTTGCCGACTTGAATATTGTCACCGTCGGCGAGCAACAACACGTCGGAAAACGAAATTTCCGCGCCCTTAGCTCCCTCGACAAGCTCGACCTCGAGCATGTCACCGGGTTGGACACGATACTGTTTGGCACCTGTTCTAATGACTGCGTACATGGGATTATTCTTTCTGCGTTAGAGCGGGTGAACATACCGAAAGCCCATATGCTAGTCAATGTCTATTTCTAGATGTGCCGGCGGAGGCAAAATGCAACAGCAAGGATGGACAAAATTCAAACCCTAGTGCAATATCAATTGTAGTTTCAAAGCCAGTGCATATGTTAGGGCTTATTTGTCGCCACAAAGTCGATAACTGATTAATGATTATGAATCAAGTCACTGACCTCCTTCTTCAACTTGTCGCCTGCCCCAGCGTTAGTCCTAAAAGCGGCACACCAATCAGGCCGCCGTATGGTGAAGCCGGTATGGTAGAACTTCTTTCTGAACTTTTGCGTGGTTGGGGCGGACAAGTTCAAATTATCGAAACTGCCCCAGACCGGCCAAACATACTCGCTTGTTTCCCCGGTAAAAATCCCAAGCGGTCACTACTGCTAGATGCGCATACTGATGTCGTCGCCGTGGACGGCATGATTATCCCGCCTTTCACCCCGACGATTCGCGACAGCAAGCTTTACGGGCGTGGTGCGAGCGACACCAAAGGACCGATGGCTGCCATGCTCATGGGGCTCCGCCGTGTCCTCGATGAAGATGGCCAGCCTCCGATTACCGTCTGGTTTGCCGGCACATGCAATGAAGAACTCGGCGCCACAGGTGCCGCTGCACTCATGGCGTCCGGATTTCGCGCCGACATGGCTGTTGTCGCCGAACCGACCAGTTTTAAAATTGTCTACACCCACAAAGGTGCCTTGCGCGCCGTCATCGAGACCGCCGGCGTTGCTGCGCACAGTTCCATGCCCCACCTCGGTATCAATGCCATCTACAAAATGATGCCTGTCATCACACGACTCGAAAAGATGACCTTTCTAAACACCCATCCGAAACTTGGCGCGCCGACGTTGAGCGTCGGCACCATTACCGGTGGATCACAAGTCAACATCGTGCCGGCAAGTTGCCGGATTGAAGTGGATCGCCGTCTACTCCCAGGTGAAATGCGCGAGGAGATTGTCAGTCAGCTGGTCGGCGCCGACGATGTGACCTGTACAGTTACAGAATTTTATCCGCCGTTTGAGGAATCACTTGATAGTCCGGTCATCCGGTTGGTGGCGGATGCAAGTCGTCACTTGTTGGGACGTGTGGAATTTATTGCACCGCCCTATGCCACAAATGCCGGCGCATACAAAGCCGCCGGTATCCCATCTGTCATCTTTGGCCCCGGCAATCTGGCTCAGGCGCATACGAAAGACGAATACATCGAGTTAGCGCTGGTGGAGCAGGCGGTTGATCTGTTTGCTGAAATCATCCGGAAGGCAGATGATTATCCGCACGCCAAATGACAGCCTTGCAAGTGGTAAAATCATGGGTGGAGATGTGATAATTTCCTGCTTCCATTCTAAAAACCTCCTGCTATACTTTTCCCGTCACTGATTGAACAGTGACCAGTTACATGTTAGCCAACTTAGATAATAATCCTCAGACTGCGAAAAAGCAGTTAGTTGTAGAAGCTGATATTTTCAGTGTTGTAAAAAGTCCGTTAAACTAACAGGTTCAACCAACCACCAAACAGGAGAAAAGACCATGGCCGCAAAACGTAAACCCAATGCCGCATTCATGAAGCCCGTCCAACCAAACGAGAAACTCGCGTTGGTGGTCGGCTCCAAGCCGCTACCCCGCACCGAGCTCACCAAGAAGCTCTGGGTGTACATCAAGAAGAACGGGTTGCAGGACAAGAAGGTCAAGACCAACATCAATGCCGACGCCGCCTTGCAAGCCGTATTCGGTGGCAAGAAGCAGGTCAGCATGTTCGAGATGACCAAATTGGTCTCCAAGAACGTCAAGTAAGACTGTTGTAATTCACATTGGAGGCGATCCTGGCAACGGGGTCGCCTCTCTTGTTTTCAGGACTAAGCGAGTGGGCTGGCTTTGGTTTTGGCAGCCTGTTTCACATGTTGCCGGTACAGTTCTTCCACCTTGGTTCTGGCCCACGGTGTTCGTCGTAGAAACTGCAGGCTGGATTTGATGCTCGGATCAAAGTTGAAACATCTGATCTTGATGCGCCGGCCCAACGTCTGCCAACCGTAGTGATACACCAACTGCGTCAGGATTGTTTCCAGCGTAATGCCGTGTAACGGATCATGACAGCCGCGTTGTGGGCTCGCCGCTCTTATTTGGGGAACGATACACTTACTGTTTATGCCTTACCCCCAAAAGTCACGTAATCATCCAAATCCAGCACATCAAACCACGTATAAATATCCTCGCGAGTTTTGCTCAGTTTTTCCAAGTAACCATTGAAGTATTGCCGGGTTTTCAAATCTCCCGGCCCACGTTGCTCCTGATACGCACTCCACTGCGTAATTTCCCAAGCGGTTGGCTTGGTCTTGGAGTGCGTCGTAATCCAGCGCAGAATTTCTTCATCGCCTTTACCCAACGCCAATTGTTTTTTGAGATCAGCCGCCTTAATGCCGGCAAAATTCAGGATGTGCTGATCCAGCGGACAATCAAAATGGTACTCACCGTTCTTACCGGCCAACATCGCCCGACCCTTGTCCAGACAGCGCGCCAAGATGACATAGCCACCAAGCCGAACGCGGGCGCTGCGTGGCGGACGTTTGGTGAGATCAGGTGCGGATAAGTTCTTATTTGCCATAGATGATTACTCCTTGTTGTTTAGATAGAACACAAATAGCAGAATTGCGATGACTTTCAAGTGAGGGGATAATGTGCGCTTATTGCGGAGCAATGCTACCATAACTCATTTGGGCCTTGTCGGACGCGGATGATCGCGTCTTGGTCGAGCGGGCGCGGTTTGTATGCTTGCCGGAGTTCGCCGTGCTCGTCGAGGAATTGCTGGCGCCAGTGCCGGTAGGCGGTGACGATTTCGTCGAACTCAGACCGGTGGTTGAGGTGAATCATGCGTTTGTCGAATTCCTTCACCGGGCCGAACCGCCGGGAATATTGGAGCGAAACCTTGCGGAACTGCCGGCAACCTTGTGCTTCGCCAAACACTTCCACCATCCGGTCGAGATGCCGGGTCATCACGGCGAGCCGTTCATCAAGCGTCGGCTCCGGTAGCTCTTCGCCGGTGGCGAGAAAATGCGCGGTGTGCCGGAAAATCCACGGGTTGTAAAACGCGCCGCGCCCGATGCTGACGGCGGCGCAGCCGGTCTCGTCGAACATGCGTTTGGCGGCACGCGGCGTGGTGATGTCGCCGTTGCCGATGACCGGAATGCTTTTGACGGCTTGGACGACAGCGCGGATGCCGTCCAAATTGACCTTACCGGTAAAACCTTGTTGCCGGGTGCGCCCGTGGATGATGATGCCGGCCACGCCAATCTCTTCAAGTGCGCGGGCGAGATTGGGCGCGGTAAGATTGTCGGCATCCCAGCCAAGTCGCATTTTGCAGGTGACTGGAATTTTGACAGCCTCCACCATCGCTTTGACAAGGCGGATAGCTTTGGCGTGATCGGTCAGCAAGGCGGAGCCGCCGCCGTTCCGGCAAATCTTGTGGACCGGGCAACCCATGTTCACGTCCACGACAGGAATGCCACGCGCTTCGAGGATGACTGCTGCGTCACGGAGTTCGGCCGGCTCTTTGCCGAAGAGTTGGACGGCGAGCGGCGTATCGGCGGGGCTGGTTTCGATGAGCTTGTGGGCGCTCCGGTTCTTTTCGATGAGTGAGCGAGCATTGACGAGGTCGGTGGTACAGAGTCCCAGACCACCGATTTCGCGGATGGTGAGGCGAAACGGCAAATTCGTGTAGCCGGCCAGCGGGGCCAGAAACAGATTCGACGCCAGCGACAATTTTCCAAGGGCAAACGACATGGCGTATCTCTAGCTTGTTGCCGGAACAAACGCCAGCGCGAGTTTGATTTCTGGCGCGTTTAAGGCATCTTAGCCTGACATGGAACACGAGACTGGTACGCATCACAAGGCGCTACATATCAATGTAGACGCGACGCGCTACGGCACGTTTGCCGAAATCGGTGCGGGGCAAGAAGTCGCGCGCTGGTTTTTTCAAGTCGGTGGTGCCGCCGGCACGGTGGCCAAGACAATATCGGCCTATGATATGGCGGTGTCGGATGCGATTTACGGCTCGACCAAACGCTATGTCAGCCGGGAGCGCTTGCAAGCGATGTTAGACCACGAGTGGAACTTGGTACTGGAGCGACTCGATAAACAGCGCGGCGAGCAGACGGCGTTTTTTGTGTTCGCCGACACGGTGGCAGCCAAGAGTTATTCCCGGCAGGAGGAAGGCCACGGCTGGCTTGGAATTCGGTTCCAGACCGCGCCGCGCACCGCGCCGTCGGAAATTATCATTCATGCTCGGATGTGGGATCCGGACAACGTCCGCCAACAGGAAGCGCTCGGCATTTTGGGAGTGAACCTGATTTACGGCGCGTTTAATGAGCATCCCGACCCGGCGAAATTGATTACCAGCCTGATGGACGAGCTGACGCGCGACCGGATGGAAGTAGACATGATTAAGTTGTCCGGCCCGGCCTTTGCCGGCGTGGACAACCGGCTGATGAGCCTCCAACTCGTGCAACAGCGGCTGACGAATGCTGCGCTCTTTACGCCGACCGGCGACGTCGTCGAACCGGCCGAGGTGTTGTACCACCGGCCGGTCTTGATCGAGCGCGGCAGTTTTCGGCCCGTGACCAATGTGACGCTCGACATGCTGGAGCGATCATTCGCGCAGATGCGGTGCGAATCTGACATGGCCGGGCAGGAACCGGTTGTGTTGATGGAAATGACGTTGCGGAACTTGTCGACGTTGGGCGAAAAAATTGAGCATGCCGATTTTCTGGCACGGGTGGACACGCTCGGCGCGCTGGGTAAGATGGTAATGATTTCCAATTATTCCCGGTTCCACAACGTCACGACCTATCTGCGCCGGTACACCCACCAACGCATCGGCATGGCGCTTGGCGTGCCGACATTGGTCGAATTGTTGGAAGCGAAATACTACACCGATCTCGAAGGTGGCATGCTCGAGGCGCTCGGTCGGTTGTTTAAAGGACCGGTCAAGCTCTATGTCTATCCGTGGCAGAACCACCGGACCGGCGAATTGGTCACGCTCGATAATTTTCAGGTGCCGGCACCGATGCAACACTTGTTCACCCATCTGTGCGAGAATCATTTTATCGAGCCGATCCGCGATTATACTGCAGCCAATTTGTCGATCCTACCCGGCGCAGTGCTCGCCCGGTTACAAGCCGGCGATCCCACTTGGGAAACAATGGTGCCGCCGGTCGTAGTGCGCCTCATCAAGCAACGCCATTACTTCGGCACCGCCCACGCCTGATCGCCGGTTGCGTTTGCTGGTGTGCGGCGTATCGTAAATCGGATGTATGATCATGAATTCGTCCAAGCAACAACTGGCAAACCGGCTGATTCACGAGTCCAGTCCCTATCTCCGCCAACACGCGCATAATCCCGTGGACTGGTTCCCGTGGGGCGAAGAAGCGTTCGCCAAAGCGCGGGCGGAGAACAAACCAATCTTCCTCTCTATCGGCTATTCAACTTGTCACTGGTGCCACGTGATGGCCCACGAGTCATTCGCGGATCCCGCTGTCGCCGACGTGCTGAACCGGTATTTCGTTGCGATCAAAGTCGACCGGGAAGAACGGCCCGACCTCGACAAAATCTATATGACAGCCACACAAGCCACGACCGGCAATGGTGGTTGGCCAATGAGTGTTTGGCTGACGCACGAGCTCCGGCCATTCTTCTGCGGCACCTATTTCCCACCGGCAACATTCCAGCCGTTATTGCAACGAATTCACGAAGTCTGGGAAACCCACCACGCCGACCTCGTTGCCAAAGCCGGTGAGATTACGGAGACGCTCACGCAATTCGTCACGATTAATCGGACGGGCGCCGGTCTGCTAAACGACGCACCGTTGCACGACGGTTTGGCTCTTTTCCGCGCCAGCTACGATCCCGAACATGGCGGTTTTGGCGGCGCGCCGAAATTTCCACGGCCGGTGGTTTTAAATTTTCTTTTTCATGCCGGCGCCCGCGACATGGCGCTGCGCACGCTCAGCAAAATGGGTGAAGGCGGGCTGTTCGATCAACTCGGCGGCGGCTTTCATCGCTACAGCGTGGACGCCCGCTGGCTCGTCTCGCATTTTGAAAAGATGCTTTACGACCAGGCGCAACTCGTCAGCAGCTACATGGACGCCTACCAAGTTACCGGCTTTCCGTTTTTTGCCGACGTTGCGCGCCGCACGTGCGACTACGTGTTGCGCGACCTGACCAGCCCAGCCGGCGGATTTTATTCCGCGGAAGATGCGGACAGCGAAGGGATCGAAGGCAAATTCTACGTCTGGACGCGCGCCGAAATCGAAACACTGCTCGGCGACCGCGCCGCCGCGTTTTGCCAAGCGTACGATGTGGACAGCGCCGGCAATTGGGAGCATGGCCAGAGCATCCTGCACGTCGCCCAGCCCGGCGATTTCACCACTGAACGCGAAATCCTCTTCGCCGCGCGCGCCAAACGAATCCGCCCGCATCGCGATGAAAAAGTCATCACCGCCTGGAACGGCCTGATGATTTCTGCATTGTGCCGGGTCACTCAGATTTTGGAGGACAGCCGGTATCTGGCGGCTGCCCAACGTGCCGCCCGCCAGTTACTGGTCAGCAAGATTGTCCGGACCGGTAACATCCCGGCACTGCTTGACGACTACGCGTGTTTTGCCAACGCGCTCGTTGACCTCTACGAAACCGATTTTGATGCCGGCTGGCTAACACAAGCAATCGCGCTGACGGACGCAATGCTCCGGCAATTCTATGATGCGCAGGAAGGCGGATTCTTTATGACCGACGGCACTGATCCATCTGTGATTATCCACGTAAAAGACGAGCATGACGGCGCTGAACCATCCGGTAATTCCATCGCCACGCGTTTGCTGCTCCGGCTGGCATTGCTCACCGACCGGTCTGATTTCCGGCAAGCGGCGGAGCACACATTGACGTTGTTCGCCCCACGACTCCACAACACGCCAGACGCGGTACCAGAAATGTTATGCGCGCTGGCCTTCATGCTCAGCAAGCCAAAGCAAATCGTCATTGCCGGCCACCCCGACGCCGCAGACACGCAAGCGTTGCTCCAAGTCGTACGCCGCCGGTATTTACCGAACAAGGTCGTGCTGCTGGCGCGCGATCAGTCCACACCGCGACCGGTGATCGATGGAAAGGCCACGGCATATGTGTGCGTTGACCGGACCTGCCAACTGCCGGTAACTGATCCGGCAGAGTTGGCAAAACTTATTTGACGCGCGCAATCGCGAGGCCGTCAACGTTCTCGCGCATCACCGGGATCAGGATTGTTTCCAGTTTCGAGTTGCCGGCGAGCTGCCAATTGAATTGCTGAATCCCGCACACCAAGGCATCAGTCGCATTCTCGTCAATCACTGCGCCGTTACGGATCACATTATCGGCCAAAATCACGCTGCCGGGGTGAGTTAGTTTCAGAGCAAAATCGAGGTAAACCGAGTAGCTCGGTTTGTCCGCGTCAATGAAGACCAGATCAAAGGCCGGCTCGCCGGCGTGCGCCAGCTCGGCCAGCGAATGGCGCGCATCGCCAACGCGAATTGTGACTTTCGGCAGCAATCCAGCGCGGTCTAAATTTTTGCGGGCGACGCCGGCAAATTTTTCGTTCACCTCCAGCGTCACCAGCCGGCCATCGGCCGGCAACGCGCTGGCCAACCACATCGCGCTGTAGCCGCCAAGCAAGCCGATTTCAAGGATCCGGCGCGCGCCGGTAATTTTTGCCAGCAGGTAGAGCAGTTTGCCTTCGTTTGGCGAGACATTGATTTCCGGCAAGCCCGCTGCCACCGCATCGCGCAAGGCTTGTTCGAACGCGGCATTCGCCGGGACGCAGAGTTGTTCGATGTAACGATCAATTTCGGTCAGGTTGTTGGTTGTCATAAAATTTTCAGGGTGCGCCGGTAAAACGCCAGTTCCGCTTCCAGTGTTTGCTGGATGGTTGCGGCTTGCCGGAAGCCGTGGCTCTCGCCGGCAAATTCCAAATATTCCACCGGCAAGCCCTTCGACTTCAGCGCGGCCACCATCTGCCGGGATTGATCAGGCAAGACCACTTTGTCGTCGAGACCCTGGAAGAATATCACCGGGCAATTCAGCCGGTCGCAATACCGCAACGGCGAACGGGCTTGATAGATTTCTTTGCCGGCCGGCCACGGCGCGAGCAGGCCGTCGAGATAGCGCGACTCAAACTTGTGCGTTTCCAGCATCGCCGCCAAATCGCCGATGCCGTAGTAGCTCGCGCCGACATAGAAGACTTGCCGGAACGTGAGCGCGGCCAAGGTCGTGTAGCCGCCGGCGCTGCCGCCGCGAATGATCAGCCGGCGCGGGTCAGCCTTACCGGCAGCGACCAGATGCCGGGCGGCGGCGCAACAATCATCCACGTCCACGACGCCCCACTGGCCGTTCAACCGCTGCCGGTACGCGCGGCCGAAACCGGCGCTGCCGCCGTAATTCACGTCCACGACCGCAAAACCGCGGCTCGTCCAAAATTGCTTCATCAAATTCAAACCGCTCGCTGCCGCGCCGGTTGGTCCGCCGTGACTCATCACAATCAACGGCGGCAATTCGCCGGCGGGCGCGGTGAAATCGGCGTTGACCGGCGGATAATAGAACGCATGCACCCCACCAAACTCAATCGGCTTGGCAACGGAAATATATCTGGCATCGAGCGCGACGTTGTTGGACCGGCGGACAACTTCGAGTTTGTCGCCGGTCAAGCGCACCACGGCCGGCGGCTCCGTCGGTGAAGCACCGATAAATGCAATCGAGTTACCGGCGGCGCGGACGCTGGAGATTTCGGTGTAGGGCAAATCGAGCCGGTGCAACTGGCCGTCGAAAATGTCGAGCCGCCACTGGCCGGCTTCGTTGAACGCGCAGGCGATCCGGCCATCGGCGAGAAACGCGTAGGTGCTCATGCCAAAACTCCACTGCGGTGCGCCGAACTCGGCCGGCAGGTCGAGCAGGTGTTCGATCTGGCCGGCGCGATACCGGTAAAGGTTCCACCAGCCGGTCTGGTCGGAAATGAAATGGAGTTCGCCGGCCGGCGACCATTCGGGCTGGAAGATGGACGCGCCGCCGGCAATCCGCCGGCCATCAAGCCACAACTCGGTTTCGTCCCACGGCATATTGGGATGATTCCAGGTGAGATAGGCAAAGTGCTCGCCGCAGACACGCGGCGAGGAATAAAAATCGTTGCCGGCGGCGAGTGTTTCGAGTTTATCGCCGGTAATGGCGACGAGCGAGTTGACCGGCTCGCGCCCGGCGGTGCGGTGATCTTCGCAGACGGCGATAAGTTTTTCACCGGCGGTAATCAGATCAGCGAAACGCAAGCCCGGAACGTTTGTGATCGGTGTCGCCGCACGGTAAACTTGTTGGTCTTTGTCGTTGACGAAAAACGGGAACGTGTACGCGCCGCCGCCGTATTCGTGGACGCGGGAGCGGACATTGAAGCCGGGCGGCGTGAGGTCAGCGCCGTTGCGGACGAGCACGGTGCGGCCGGCTTCGCGCGGACGTTGTTCCAGCCAGCATAGGTCAGCCCCCACAAACGCGACATCGCTGAGGCCGACGCTTTCGCCGGTAATGAGGCTGGGCGTGATTGGCGATTTCCAAGTCCCGTAAGGCGCAATCATGCTTGTACTCTAGCCGGAGCCTTGCAAATGCGCAACCGCGCGGTAAGATGCGAGTATGTTTCGACCAGCGGATTTGCTCGATTTGAAACAGTTTGCGTTCCCGGAACTTTTCGCCGCCGACGCGCAGGTGTGGGAAGCGTTGCGGACGTTGCCGGAATTTATCCAGCGCCACTTGCGGCCCGGCAATCTTGGGACGGTGACCGGCCCGGCCTTCATCGGCACGCAGGTATTTATCGGGAAAGGCACGGAGATCGAGCCCGGCGCGGTGATTAAAGGCCCGGCCATCATCGGCGCCAACTGCCAGATCCGCTCCAGCGCCTACATCCGCGAAAACGTCATCGTCGGCGACGGCTGCGTGCTCGGCAATGCGTGCGAGTTCAAGAACAGCGTGCTGTTCAACGGCTGCCAGGTGCCGCACTTCAGCTACGTCGGCGACTCGATCCTCGGCCACAAGGCGCACCTCGGCGCGGGCGTGATTTTGTCCAACGTCAAATCGGTAAAAGGTAACGTGACTGTCGAAAAGCTGGATACCGGCCTGCGGAAGTTCGGTGCGATCCTCGGCGACGGCGCGGACATCGGCTGCAACTGCGTGCTCAGCCCCGGCACCATCATCGGGCGCCACACCATTCTCTACCCGAACATCCTCTGGCGCGGTGTCTGCCCGCCGGATTCCATCGTCAAACTTCGCCAAGAACACGAAATCGTCGTCCGCCGCCGGTAACAAGCTTCGCGGTGCATAAAAAGCATGTCGCGTTTTCGCCACCGGTCGGTATATTTTGAGTAAGAAAGAAGCAAGCGATGCCGGTAACCAGTTATAGCGATCTTCGCAACCAACTCCTCCACGAGTCGTTCCCGAATGTGTTCGCGCCGGCCGTGTTGCGCGAGGCCGCGAGCAATTACGTCCCGCTGCCGATCCATGAACGGCTGGTGCAATGCATTTGGTACGACCAGCGGCTGCGACTGGACGCGTTGCACACCGTGGATGGCCGGCGGGTGGAAGTCATTTTCCCTGGTTGGTGGAACCTTGAGGCCGGCCCCGATTTCCGCAACGCCACCGTGAAAATCGGTGACGAGCCGGAACGCCAGGGCGATATCGAAATCCATTTGCGCGCCGAGGATTGGGCGCACCACGGCCATGACCACGATCCGCGGTACGACAACGTCATGCTCCACGTCGTTCTCTGGGAAGCGACCGGCGGCCCGCCGCCGCGGACCCGGCAGGGCGACGCGATTCCGCAGCTCGTGCTCCACCCGCATCTCGCCGCGCCGCTGGAACAATTGTTCGATGAGATTGACAGCGACGCTTACCCGCACAACGTCGGCAATCATGCTGGTCAATGTGCCGACGCGCTCTTGGCGTTGCCGGCAGAATCCGTCGCGGCGTTGTTCAATGCGGCCGGTGACGAACGCTTTGCCGGTAAGACGCGCCGGTTTGCCCGGTGGATTCACCGGGTCGGCGCCGAACAGGCGTTTTACGAAGGCTGGATGGAGGCGCTCGGTTACAAGGCCAACAAGACCACGTTCCGCGCGCTGGCCCAGCGGGTCCCGCTGACGACCTTGGCCGAGAGCCGGGCGAGCGCGGCGCTGTTGTTTGGCGCCGGCAATCTGTTGCCAACGGTCGCGGTCAAAGGCACCGATGCCTATGCGCGCCGGTTGTGGGCGGCGTGGTGGAAATTGCGGCCGGAGTTTGCCGACAAAATTCTGCCGGCCGAAGCCTGGCGGCTGGCCGGCATCCGCCCGGCCAATCATCCACACCGTCGGCTCGGCGCGGCGGCGGCATTGTTGCGCCGGCATGAGAACTTCGCGGCGAAAGCCATTGCGGCCGTGGAAAGCCACGGCGACCCGACGAAACTGTTCCTGCAAGTGCGCGACGAATACTGGAGCCGGCATTTCACGCTCGGCGGCAAGGCGCAGGCGCAGCCGGCGGAATTGATCGGCGCGGCGCGGGCGCAGGAGATTGTCGCCAACATCGTGCTGCCGTTTGTCGCCGCCTACGCCGCGAGCCGGCAGGACGACCGGTTGCAGGCACAGGCCAAAGCCCGGTACGATGCGCTGCGACCGTCCGGCGACAACAGCCTGGCGCGGTTGGCCACGCATCAATTGTTCGGCACCACGCGCGTGATGCGCCGATATGTGCAAACGACCCGGCAACAGCAGGGGCTGCTGCAGATCTTGCAGGACTTTTGTTTCAACGACAAGAGCGTCTGCCGGCAATGCCGGTTTGCGGAGTTGGCGCGAAGGTGGTCGTCGACTACGGGATCTTGTTGATCTGGTCTTTCAACTCTTGATGGCCGGATTCAGTGAGCGGGCGGATGACGCGCGAGTTGATTTTGGCTTTGTCAGTCTTCACAGTACTGGTGACAGTGGTTTCGGTCTTGACTGGCAACTGCTCAAGGGCTGCCCGCTTCGTTGTGAAATTGGTCATCGGCAAGACTTTGAATTGCTTCGCCGGGAAGTCGAGGGTGTTGAAGTCGACGTTTTTGGTGGCAACGGTCTGGCTGCGATCCGCTATTTTACCGGAGACGGGTGCGCCCGGCAACATTTGGAACTTTTGCGGGACGGAACCAAACTGGAGGGTGTTCATCTCGACGGTTTGCCCGGATACGTCGGCTTGTTTGTGCATGTCAATCGGAGTTAACACGCCGGCCGACGCGCCGGACACCAAGCTGAAGAGCACGATGCTGGAAAGCAGTGGCCGCATGATTTTGATTTGCACAAAATATTTCATTGCTCTAACACGGGAACCATACCAAAACTGGAAACCGGAAGCAAACGACACAACAGGGACAGAATGGCCGACGAAATCTTCGACATCGTAGACGAGCAGGACCGGGTTATTGGTCAGGCGCCACGGCCAGCAGTGCATGCCAGCGGCCTCCGGCACCGAGCCGTGCATGTTCTTATCTTCAATAGCCGCAGCGAACTGCTCGTCCAAAAACGCGCCGCGACCAAAGATACTTTCACTGGTTGTTTTGATTCCAGCGCCTCTGGCCATCTGGGTGCCGGGGAAAATTACGATGCGGCGGCAGTCCGGGAACTGCGCGAAGAACTCGGTTTGAGCTTACCGGCCGGCGCCATCCGGAAATGTTTTAAGCTCACCGCCTGTGCCGATACCGGACAGGAATTCGTCTGGGTCTACACCGGACAGAGCGATGCGCCAGTCACGCCTGATCCCGCGGAAATTGAACTGGTTGTCGCCATGAACCGGGCACAAATCGAAACCTTGTTGGCCGAGCAGCCGGCAACCTGTGCTCGTTCGTTTCGGCGCGTCGTGCGCGAAGTTTTCAAACGCCGACTCTTTCCGCCGAACCGGTAGTTGCCAAGGTTGCCGTGTTTGTGTATGACCAATCCACATATGTTGCCAGCCACTCAACTGACTGCGGTCACTGATAAATTACATGGCTGGGCGGCGTTTCAGTCCGAGTGGAAAGTGTTTTTCAACAGTTACGCCCTGACCACAGCCGCGGGTATTTTACTGATTGACCCCACCAAGCCCGCGCCGGCAGTCCTGCAAGCGCTCGATAACCTCGGCGAAGTGACCGGCATTATTTTGACCAACGCCAACCATGATCGGGATGCCGGCTGGTTTCGCAAACATTACGCGGCGCAAATCTACGCGCACGAAAAAGCCCCGGCGGATTGTGACACCACAATTGACGTGCTCGTGGTGGATGGCGAGAAATTGCCTGGCGGATTAACTATCATTCACCTCCCCGGCGTGACGTCCGGTGAGATGGCACTTTTCTCGCAGGACGATGGTGGACTACTGATGATTGGCGACGCCATTGTCCACACGGCTGGTAAGGGACTGGCATTGTTACCGGAAGAGTTTCTTGACGACCGGCGGATGGCCCGGCAATCATTGCACAAGTTGCTGGATTACAATTTCCAAGTCGCCACCTTCAGCCACGGCGAAACGATTGCCGTTCACGCCAACCAGAAGATCGCCGCGTTTCTCCGATCCCACCACTGATCTCCACAAAAGCAACGCGCCGGTCTGAAGCCAGACCGGCGCGTTGTGTGATTGAATCGGGTGTGTGGTTTTATTTCGCTGGTGCGGGAGCTGGGGCCGGTTGTGCTGCTTTTTGGGCGGCCTGCGCCTGTTGCACCATGGAGGAGAACACCTGCTGCCAGGTTTCCGGCGGATAGGTGATACGCGGGATATCGCTCCAGAAGCCGTTAAATGCTGGCGGCGTCGGCGGACGATAGATCCATGTGCCACCGTCGCGCGTATCGAGCAGGAACAGCACCGTACCCGCGGTGCCTTCGTTGCCGATCACGATTTGGTAGCGGCCATTATCCACGCGCGGGGTTTGGGCCGCGGGGGCTGCTGGTGTCGCGGCGGGTGGTTGGCAGGAAACGCCAGCCAAGGTCGCGGCGACGGCAAGACTCAGAACACTGCGTTTGATAAGACTATTCATTCTGTTCCTTTCGTAAGTTGTGTTCCCGATTCAATTTTTCTTATACCAGCGGTTTTGCCAGTCGTCAAGCCCACACACCGGCAATTTTCGTCTGGCAAAATTTGCACTGGCCGGCGACCAAGTCGAACCGGTTGATGGCGAAAAGATCGCGTTCGATGACCGGGCGTTTGCAGCCGGGACAAAATGTGGTCTCGGCGTCTGGAACACCACGCACGTTGCCGATGTAGGGATACCGGAGACCCGCCGCACGCGCGATATCACGGGCGGTCACGAGGGTTTCAATCGGCGTGGGTGACAAGTGTTCGAGCTTGTGCGCCGGGTGAAACCGGGAAAAATGAATCGGATGATCCGGCCCGATGTTCTTCACCAGCCAATCGCACATCCGCGCAATCATGTCCGGCCGGTCGGTGTAGCTCGGGACGACGAGGTTGATGATCTCGAACCAGACGCCCAGGTCCCGCAACGTTTTCAGCGTGTCGAGCACCGGCTGGAGCCGGCCGGTGTTCAGCTTCCAGTAAATCGATTCGTCAAAACCTTTCAGGTCCACGTGTGCGGCGTCGAGATATTGTGCGATGTCGCGCAGCGGGCGCTCGTTGATCGAACCGCACGTGACCATGATGTTGCGTAGTTTCTTTTCGCGGGCCAGACGGCAGGTGTCGTAGGCGTACTCATAATACGCAACCGGCTCGGAGTACGTGTAGGAAATCGACGGACACCGTAGCGCCTCGGCGACCGCCACGGCATCTTCCGGCAACAGGCTCAGCCGCGCCATGTCGGCCAAGCTCAACTCCACCGGTAACGGCGGACGGAACCGCAACTCTGGGCCGCGCGCGTCCTTGGTCTCCTCCGGTTTATTTTGCGAGATTTCCCAGTTTTGGCAGTTCAAACAGCGGAAGATGCAGCCGGCCGTCGCCAACGAAAACGATGCGCTCCCCGGCAGGAAATGGAACAGCGGCTTCTTCTCGACCGGGTCAACGTGGAAGCTGCACGGGTTGCCGTAGGCAAGCGTGTAGAGCGTGCCGGCACGGTTGATTTTATTCCGGCAATGGCTGCGGTCACCGGGCGCAAGGATACAATTGTTCGGACAGATTTTGCACTGCACGTTGTTATCGAGCTTGAGGTAGTGATAACACTCTTTCGTCCAGCCGCGTTTCTGCCAGAGCGCCCAAACCTCGTCAGTCGGCGCGTCACCTTTGAAAATGTCGCCAGGCAGATCGGCCGCCAACATCCTCTGGAAATACTTCGTCAACGCACCGGCGCCGGCCAGACACACCAGTCCTGCCGCGCCATACCCAATCACTTGCCGGCGCGTGAGCCCGGTTCTTACCGGTGTCTGATCTTGATCCATCGCCATCGTCGCAACGCTAAATAAATCGCACAGATTGCGTGAACCGGCAACAGCACCAATAACGGCACGTGCATCAGCTTATGCACCGCCAGCGCTGTCTTCGCGTCCAGCAATGTATTCAACCCATACCGACCGCTCATCGCAAACCCGGTCACAAAATACAACGCCAGCAGCCCCAGCAGCGGCCAACTGCTGATCCGCAACACCTTGATCATGAAATGTCCTACGCGCACAATGTTTCAACCCTTTTGTCGCCAAACCATCACGCCGGCCACAGCGTTCAACACCGCCGCTAACACGCACACTAGCGTCACGCCGAGCAACGGAATCAAGAGCGTACTCGCCAGCCACGCGCCGAGGCAAGCCCCAACCAAATCCGCCGCGTACAACCGGCCAGCCGGTGCCGCGCCGCCAGTCGGATCCGCCCGACTCGCCACCGGGAATTCCATTCCCACCACTGCCGCCAGTGCAAATGTCACCGCCACAATGACCGGCAGATTGCCATGCAGCGCTGCTGGAATAACTACCGCGATCACTGCCACGCCAAACGCCAGCCCCGCCAAACGCCGTGCGGGCCAGTGTCGCGCCAGCCACGCGCCGGCCGCCAGGCCGGCCATGAACGCCGCCACGATCAAGCCTAGTTGCTGGTACAACGCGCCACACACGATTTGCACACCGAGCAACAACACTATCTCCAGTGCCGACGCGGCGAATCCACCCGCAAATATCACAAGCGTGACCGGCCGCAGCCGCCACAAATAAATCCCCAGCGCCGTCAGCACCACGGCTTCGAGCAAACCAAATCGGACTGGGAACTGGCTCAGCCAATGTCGGAGTTGATAAAAATATAAGACCGGCGCGAAATCTCGATTCACTTTAGCCGACACCGCCACCGCGCGCTGCACGTCCATGAGCCGGTCTGGCGTCAACATCGCGTCGAGCACATTCCGTTTCATCCATTGCGTCTGAATCCGGTGTTCCTCTAGCCGTCCGGCAATGTCGCGCGTCAACTCCGCCGCTGACGCCGTAAAAAACACACGTCCACCCGGCAACACCAACACATTCGGAAACACTTCATGGACCGTCCGGTAAGCCGACGCCAGCAACTGCGCCAGTTCCGGGCTGACGTAATTTTCATACCGGCCCAACCCAAATGCCATCACGCCATCCGCCGGCAACACCCGCCGCACCGCCGTGAAAAATTCGGTGGTGAAAAACCGATTCAACTGCGCCGTTGCCGGGTCCGGCAAGTCCACGATCACGACATCAAATTTTTCGTCCGTTGTTTGCACGAATCGCCGGCCATCCGTATTGACGACGCGAATCCGCCGGTCAGTCACTGGTAAGAATTTTTTCCCGGCTTCGATGATCAGCGGATCAAGTTCGATGTAGGTGAGTTCACGAACCGGGTATTTTAGAATTTCCCGCGCCGTGCCGGTCACGCCGCCGCCGATAAGTAACACGCGTTGTGCATCCGGCCATTGCGCCATCGCGAAGTGTGCCGTCTCCTCGATACGTTCGGTGTCGTGCGTGGTGAATACCGGCAAGCCGTTCTCGATGAAATTGAATTGCCCGGCATTTTCTGTGACCACGAGCTTGCCGTACGGTGAACTACCGGTGAACACAACGTGTTGTCCCGGGAATTGCCAAGCCGTCGAACGCGCGTCCACACCCCACCACAATGCCGCACCAACCGCCGCCGCGACGAGCGCTGCCACCGGGATTGCCTTGCGATTCACCCACGCCGCCAGCACCAGACACAAGATTGCCGGCCCGCACAAAATCGTGAAATGATCGAACCACCGGACGAGCACGAAGCTGAACACCACGCCGCCGGCCACGCTGCCGAGACTGTCCGCGACATAGACGCCGCCGATGTTACCGGTCAACCCGCACGCCAGTGTCAGCAGATAACCTGACACCAAACAAAACGGCAACAGCACGGCGAAACTGCCGGCAAAAGTTTCCACCACGCCCAGCGTTGCGCCCGGCAAGAAGACGACGTTGCGGAGCATTCGCAATAAAACCACCTGAACCAACGGCAACACCGCTAGCAGAATTAAGCCGACAGAAAAAAAGTTTTGCCGCTTGCCGGTATTTCGTCCCAGCCACGCGCCGAGGCCGGTTAGTAGCAGCCAATTGCCGAGCATGATACCGAGTGCCAGTTCATTGCCGGCGAACGCACCGAGCATCTCGCGCAGCAACGCCAACTGCGTGATCACGCTCGCGAAGCCAAGCACTGCCACGCCGCAATAAAGCCGGGAAAGTTTCACGACGACCGGTTAAGGAATTAAAACAATTTTGCCGGCGGCGCCGGGTTGGAGGACGGCGGCGTGGGCGCGGGCGGCGTCGGCTAGGGCGAATTGCTGGTTGACCACGGGGCGCAAGGTGCCGTTGGCGAGACCGGCTTCGAGCGCGGCGTGGATGCTCAGGAGATCGTCGGGCGTGGCGTTAAACAGGAAGACGCCGGTGATGCTGGCTTCCCGACGCATAATCTCGCGCGGGTTGATTTCGATGCTGCCGCGGTTGCCGATCACCATCACACGTCCGTTTTTTCCCAACACCGCGAGGTCGTGCGCCAGATTCACATTGGCCAGCATTTCCAAAACTACATCCACACCACGGCCAACGGTGAAATCGGCGAGCGGGTCGAGGTAATCCGGTTGCCGGTGATCGAGCACGACGTGCGCGCCTTGTTCGCGGACGATGTGCAAGCCGCGTTCGGAGCCGGCCGTGGCAATCACGCGCAGGCCGAGCGCCAACGCCAGTTGCACCGCGGCCAGGCCGACGCCGCCGCTCGCGCCGTGAATCAGCACGGCTTCGCCGGGCTGGGCGTGCGCCTTGTGAACGAGCGCCCGGTAAGCGGTCGCATACGGAACGTTGACTGCCGCGCCTTGCTCGAAGCTGACGCGGTCGCTGAGCCGGTGGACTTGCCGGCGCTCACACACCGCCAGTTCCGCGTAAGCACCGAGAGCGCGGCCGGCGGCAGTGCCGCCGATGTAAACCCGGTCGCCCACGCGCCACTCCGGGACTTGATCGCCGACAGCTTCAACGGTCCCGGCGGCATCTGAGCCGGGAATGTACGGCAACGCTGGCAAGCCGCCGTAGTTGCCGGCACGAATGTAGGTGTCCACGGGATTGACGCCAGCGGCACGGATGCGGACGAGCACTTGCCCGGGGCCCGGCGCCAAGTCCGGCAGCGTTTCGAGTTGCAATACTTCCGGTGGTCCAAATTGATGGACACGGATTGCTTTCATGCGGGCAGGCTACGGCAGCTGGCGGAGGACTGCAAGTTTTTCGCTGCACGTCGGGCGTACTTGTTGTAAACTAGCACACTATGAGTACTCACGATTCCAATGCGACGATGGCAGTCTTTCTCGACCTCGAAAATATTGCTCTCGGCGCGCTCGACGCTAATTACCCGAAATTCGATGTGCAAAAATTGCTCGAACGGCTGCTGCTCAAAGGCCACATCGTCGTTAAGAAGGCGTACTGCGATTTTGACCGGTACAAGGCGTTCAAGCGCGACTTGCACGAGGCGGCGTTTGAGCTGATTGAGATCCCGCATGTCCGCCAGTCCGGCAAGAACTCCGCCGACATCCGCATGGTCGTGGACGCGCTCGACTTGTGCTACACGAAAGGCCACGTGGACACATTTGTGATCATCAGCGGCGACTCTGATTTTTCGCCATTGGTGAGCAAGCTGCGCGAGAACGCCAAAACAGTTATCGGTGTCGGCGTCAAGAACTCCACCGCTGACCTGTTCATCAGCAACTGCGATGAATTTTTGTACTACGACGATTTGGTGCGCGCCGAGAAACCGCGACCCCGGCAACGCACTGCCACGCCGGCCGTCGCCAAGTCAGAGACCGGCGCTGGACCAACGGAAAGCAAAGGTCCGCCGGCGACCGACGCCTTCGATCTCGTGTTGAAAACCCGGGAAGCCCTCGCCGAGGAACGCGACGAGAACGAAGCGGTGTACGGCTCGATGATCAAACAAGCGATCAAGCGCCGGCAACCCGGTTTCAACGAACGCGCCTACGGCTACCGGTCGTTCAACGATCTCCTGCTCGACATGCAGAAACGTAATCTCCTCAAGCTGGCACCCGACCAAAAGTCCGGCGGTTACACTGTGACCGCGGTAGAGTAACGAACCGGCGCGGTAGTTTGCCGGATGCGTCGTGATTATCGCGTTACGTCGCGGGAGTGGCGGGAACAGCCCGCGCCAAAAGCTCGTCAGTCAGTGACCGGTAAACCATCGCAGCGTAGGAGCCGGGATCGTAGACGGTAATCGGTTTGCCAAAACTCGGCGCTTCGGCGAGACGGACGGTGCGCGGAATGAGCGTCTTAAAAACTTTGTCACCAAAATGTTTTCGGACTTCGTTGACGACTTGTTGAGCGAGATTGGTGCGGCCATCGTACATCGTCATCACCACACCAATGAGCTCAAGATCTGAATTCGCTCCGCTGGTTTTGATTTGGTTGATGACGCGCGTGATGACAGCCAAACCTTCGAGCGCGAGGTATTCACATTGAATCGGCACGAGGACGCGATCCACTGCGGCGAGCGCATTCATGGTTAAAATGCCGAGCGATGGCGGACAATCAATAATTATATAGTCGTACCGGTTTGCTTGCCGGATTGGCAGCAGCGCGTGACGGAGGCGTTGCACATAGTTCTCAGTCCGCGCCACGTCCACTTCGGCAACAGCCAAATCAACTTCGCTGGGAATCACATCGAGGTTGGCAACGTTGCTAGGGCGAATTGAATCCGCCAGCGCCGTCGATCCTAGTAAAGCTTGATAGACGCTGCCGCCAGAAAGCTTTTCGAGGCCGAGCGCGCTGGTGGCATTGGCTTGTGGATCGAGGTCAACGAGTAACGTGCGGTGGCCGCGTTCGGCGATGCAGGCAACGAGACTGACAGCGGTAGTGGTTTTGCCGACGCCACCCTTTTGATTTGCCAACGCAATGCTAAGCGCACTCATGTCGAGTGCTTATAACGGAAGCGACCGGCGCCGGCAATGCGAAATCTTGCGTTTACCGGAAGCACATGCTAATTATCGACACGCTGACTGGATGGCGGGTTTGCCAAGTGGGAAGGCGGAAGTCTGCAAAACTTCTATGAGTCGGTTCGATTCCGACACCCGCCTCCAATTTTCCCCAATGTTTACGGGGGTTTTGGAGACATGCCCTGTTCGGGTGATTCCGGCAAAGCCACCGCTGATACCCGTTCTGATACCCAGCAGCTTTTGGGGACAGAACTGTCCAACAACCGGATTTAAGCCAATTCTGAAAATTATTACCCGTTTGTTGGGGCGCGGTCTCAATCCCCCACTATCGCCCCAAAGTGCCTCGAATCGTGAAAACAAGGGGCAGAGCTAATTACGAATTCCTGTTAAACTTTTTTGCCTCGATTGTCGGAATTTTCTTGCCGGGCTTATTAAGTTGACGAGAATTGTAGTTATGATTGAAGCCCCTAAAAACCTAAAGTTAGTTGAAGCAGTACTCAATTATCGCAATTTCGGCATGTCCGTTATTTCGATTGGAAAACGTGGCAAGGGGTTTCCACTTATAAAAGATAATCGCTGTTCACCGTTTCGACAGAAAACAGCAAGTAAAGAATGGAACTTGGAGAACTTTGCTCAATGTTGGCAATGGTTTTGTGACTCTGACTTATCCAAAACGGCGTTGTTCTCTCTTTATTATTATAGTTCGTAGAGACTTTGTTTTTCTTTTAAGTGATTTAACTATTTATGGAATGTTCTAAGCAAAGCATTAAGAGGTTCATTAAGTTATTTTTGGAACTAAATGTACCTTTCCATATGTTTCATCAGACTTTGTCTACACATGAAATGATTACTGACTCCGCTGTGGCAAAAGTGGCTTTGAAAAAGCTGTTGGACGTTTTACACAAAAAACTCAATGTCGTGACGCTGTACGTCGAGGAATCGCAAAAGCGAGGCGCAGTTCATTATCATTTGTTCATTTTTGATTATAATGGAAACGAATTGCCCAGCTCCGAGCCAAAGGCGGAAGAATTTGTGCGCCGGGTGGTCTTCCCGGCGTGGAATAATATTCATGCCGGAACATTGTTTTGGAAAGCAAACCCTTTAAGGGTGCATGAAAAGAATGATGTAAGTCTTGGTTATTTTTTAAAAGAGAAAACGATTCGTAGTGCCAGTGGCAATGGGGATTTTAAAACTAATTGGTGGGGGTACCTACAGAGCCCGGATCCCAAGAATATACCGACAGCGGGACCGGCCGTGACCCCGGACCCATTTTCACTGGCCGGCGACCTGCTCGAAGGCCTGCTGCTGAGCAAAATCCAGCGCCCCATTCAGGCCGACCTGAGCGCGCTAAGTGGCATGCGCTACTACCCGGACAGCCAGTACCTGCTCGTACGCGAGCCGAACTGGTTTGCCGCGGTTCGCATGAGCTCGGGGCGGACCTCCACCTGGAAATCCATGCTCGGCTATAACCTGTACGGTTCGTCCACCGCCGAGTTCTCCATCGCGCTGATGACCGACGGGCGCGAGTACGATGACACCACCATCCCGACCATGAACTGGAAACGATTGATGGGTGTGACGCGGTGCGACGTCATCGAGCCGCCGCCGGAAGGTTACGGCCAGAGTGCGTTCTGCGGCGGCCTGGCTGGTGATGAGTTCGCCGTGCTCGGCTTGCAATACCTGCTCGCCCCGGCCGGCCAGGACACGTTGCGCGGCAACAAGAGCGTGTTTGTCACGCCGAATGCGCTGGTGTTGCTCGGCAGTCAAATCAAATGCGATTCCGCCACGCCGGTCGTGACGACACTGTTCCATGCACCTGTGATTACCGACGACGGCCAGTACCGGCGCAACAATACGCCACTTGATGTCCACCAGAACGGCGCCTGGGAAATCACGGCAGGTGAGACACTCCAGCTGCGCAACATCAGCATTCGCCTGCTGACGGATGCCCAGTTAATCATCGAAACTCGGCGCGGTTCGTACGCCGACCTCAACATGCAGGAAGTTGCCCCCAAACCAACACCAGCCACAGCCGCCTACTATGCGGTGCACGAACGCCGCTGGGTGTATCTCGTCGTCAACCATGGCGTTCGCCCGGCCAACGGCCGGTATGGCGCGGTCATTACCGCTGGCAAGCCGGCCGCACTCCAGATTGTTCACGAAGATGGCCACCACCGCGTCGCGATGTCCGATGGTAGCACCGGCGGCGAAGTCCGGTATCCCGGTGACTGGCGCAAACCGATCGGTTCATCGTACTGGGGTGCCGAACAACATCAGTGGGGCAGCATTGCTCGTTGGACGCCGAGCGACGCACCGAGCCATGCGAATCTTGAAATCACGCCACCGGCCCGGTTCGTGATCGGTTCCGAAAACGCCAATACTGAGATTTTCCTGCCGGATGGCTTCGTTCAGGAAGGCATCACCCTGAAGACTTACGCGGGACAACCTTTCCCGGCAAACCTCATATCGCTTCCCGCCAAAGGCCAGGTGCTCAAACTGCGCGTGCGCCGAGTCGCCGCAGGTTAGCGGAAACAGTACAGGTTAGTTACAATCTATTTTCTGCTAGGATGGAACCTAGCGATTCAGCATGTGTGTCCGAAGTTTCGTGACGCACTCCGACTTGGTTCAGTCGTCATTGGTTTGGACGGCGGGCGGCCTGTTCGAGAACTCTGAGCTTCAGTTCATTATAATATCTGAAATTCTCGAAGGAGATATCCGGCGGCACGCCGTGATCAAAATGCGGGATAAAGTTTCCCTGCCGAGCCAACCGGTTAATGAATTCCATCTCGGTTCGGATTGCGGCCTTTCCTTTGGCGATCACGCGTTTGTCAACACCCCCGATCATCAGGAAGTCGGGGTGCTCCTCCCGCAACGCTAGGAGGTCATTACCGGCGGCCCGTTCAAAGGGATGCATGCCATTGATGCCGACTTCCTTCAGGACGCGGATCAGGTCCCGGACATTCCCATCCGAATCCACTTGGAGGATCCGGATTCCACGAGACTTAAATTCCTCCACGACCCGGCCATAGTGCGGCGTGAAGAATTTCCGAAAAATATCCGGCGAGCACATCATGCCGGCATTGTATGACATGTCCTCCCAGAACCGCACATAATCAACGGTCACGGTTTCCAGGGCACGGTGGCAGGTGGCGATCAGGAAATCCCCCCAGAAGGCCGTCATTTCGGAGATCAGCTCCGGCTGGTCATAGAAGGCGAGCGACAGGTTTTCAAACCCCATCCATTCCCGGAGCTGGCCGTAGAATCCGTGCATCTGGAGCCCCATGGGGTAATCGCGGTGCCGGTATTCTGTTTGGGCAAGCCGGTCCCAGTCGGCGGGATAGCGCCCTGGGGTGTCAGACCGGTAGCGCCATTTTACCTTTTCAAAGTCGTCCCGGGTCTTGACCGGAAAATCCAAGTAGTGCGGGATGGAAGCCATGTTCCGGCTGATCTGGATGGTAATGCCGCGCTTATCAATCAGGGTGCGCGTGTCGGCGTCTTCTGCTAGCGTCACCTGTTCGAACAACGGATCCGGTTCGAACATCCCCACCGGGAATTTCTGACTAAGCCAGTTGCAGTCGAGCCCGAGTTGCTTAATCAACGGGTCCCGATGGGAAACCGCGTCGGGCTGGTAGATCAATTCGGGAGGCAACCCTTCCTGATGCCAGCGTTGAATGGTCTCATCCCAGAAAAAGAATTCGGTATTGATCAGCCGGTCGGTTGGTTCATTCAGGCAGGACGCCAGAAATCGTTCACGCAGGTTCATTTAGGCACTTTACCAAGTCCGCAACTTGAGTCAATGCACTGAAATCGATGCACCACGCCGAACTTGCAACGCTTTTTATCACCATCGGTTGCGAGTTTCTGCCCAAACCAAATTGAAAATGCCCTCATACTCGCATGGCATCCTGTCGTTCGACATATGAACTGGGGCAAGCTGTGGCAGAAAACTGACAGGATTGCTTCGGCACGAGAAGGGGGTCGGTGGCTCCATGGATACTGGCTTGGCGAAAGGCTTCATGGACCGGCCCTCCGTCTATCTCGACACCGGCGGCTCGGCTACCACACGTGGCTACCCACCAAAACGTGACCTCGCGATGACAAAAACAGCAGCTCATTAATTAGCGATAAAGTAGCCAACCTAACGTTGATTGGCCTTCAACGTCGGTTCTCATAGTAATCTGAAGACGGTACTGAGTTGTTGTCCTTGTTAGTCTGTGAACTGAACCAGCCATTGTAAAAGAAATTTCTGTCGTCATCAGAAATAGTAGAACATCCCGTCACAAGTAACACGACAAACAGCATCGGTATTAGGCGTATGGAATTGTTCATCGCTACGCATCATTCTTCATCGCTGCATCGAAATACCGGCTAGCAAGTTCGAGGCGGGTCACCAGCGTTTCCTCAGCATATTCGCCTTCATAATACTTAAGCACAAACGACGCCAAGAAAAAGCAGTTATTCGAAGCGAGGTGCGATGCCTCGGCTTCCAGTTTTTGCAATAGAGCCTGCGCACTACTGGGCGGCGTTTTCGTCCGTCGAACATCGGTGGGGACAGATGTGAAGGTTGCCCTCTCACTCGGCAGGGTACTAACAGTAGCGGTGAGTTTCGTCTCCGTTTTTAGATTTGCAGCAGTTGGAACAAGACCACTCTTTGGATTGCCGGTGGTCTGGCCGGCGAGCAAGCCATCGACAACACCTTTCAATTCCGGCCCCGTGATCCAACCTTCGCATTTTGGACAGGCTAAGAGCTTCCCAGCTTCTGCCACCGAGATCTCGATTGATTTATCACACCGTTTGCAAAGACAAAGAATCTGATCCCCTCGACGCATTGGCAGCAAAATCGATTTGTTGCATCCACGACAATGCATCACCTCGCCTTTCAGGGCTGGGTCAATTTTAACTGCCTGATTACAATGGGGACAGTTTTGAACAATGGCAGTTTGCGGGACTGTGTGTTTGGAGGCACAGTCCGGACAGTTAAGCTGCGACTGAGTGCCGGCAACATTAACAACTTGCTGTTTCCCGCATGAATCGCATTGGAAGAAAATATCGAACATGGCTGACTCGACTTAAATACTATCGGTTCGGCATTAAAAAGCCAATCCGGGAAACGGCAGTCCGCCACGCCGGCGGAAATTAAAGATCAAAGCATAGCGTGGTTCGCCAATCTGGCCAGTCCCACTGTTAGAAATGTATTTTTCTGATATGTAAAACTAACTTTGAAAACTACACACACAACATTTGATTCTCATTGCACCACCGAAATGGCTCCGGTATAGTCTTTTGTCCAACTGTGCGGACGTGGCGGAACTGGCAGACGCGCAGCCCTCAGGAGGCTGTGCCCGCAAGGGCGTGGAGGTTCAACTCCTCTCGTCCGCACCAACTTAGAAACCTTGTATAGCAAGGTTTTTTAGTTCATGTGCCTAATTTCAATGATGTACGTCGGAGTTCTATCCGCCTAAATAGCTTTGCTTTACCTGATCGTCGTGCATCAAGTTATCCGCCGAATCTTCCAACACGATCCGGCCGGTTTCGAGCACATAGCCGCGTTGGGCGATGTGCAAGGCCATGTTTGCATTCTGCTCGACCAGCAGGATCGTTGTTCCCTGCCGGTTGATCACGCGGATGATCTCGAAAATCTTGGCCACCATCAACGGTGCGAGCCCGAGCGACGGTTCATCGAGCAAGAGCAGTTTCGGTAGCGCCATCAACGCCCGCGCAATTGCCAGCATTTGCTGTTCGCCGCCGCTAAGCGTGCCGCCGAGTTGATCGGTGCGTTCCCGGAGGATCGGGAATAAATCAAACGCCCGTTCCAGATCACCGGCAATGTCATCGCGACGTTGAAATGCGCCCAACTCCAGATTTTCACGAACAGTTAAGCGCGGAAAAATCCGCCGTCCTTCCGGCACCTGTGAAACACCAAGCCGCACTATCTCATGTACCGGCAGGTTTGTGATTGGCTGACTGTCAAAAGTGACTATCCCTTGCCGGGTTGGATTTGCCCCGCATACGGTCATTAGCGTCGTGCTCTTCCCGGCGCCATTTGCGCCGAGAATAGCCACAATTTCGCCTTTGCCGACGTGCAGCGAAACACCTTTTAGAACATCGACAGGACCATAGCCGGCGTGGAGGTTCTCAATCGCTAACATTGGTTTTCCCCAAATAGGCTTCGATGACGGCTGGATTCATGCGTACTTCAGCGGGTGATCCTTCGGCGATTTTTTCGCCGTAATCAAGCACCGCGATCCGGTCGGAAATACCCATGACCACTTGCATATCGTGTTCGATCAACAACACCGTGATGCCGCGATTGCGGATTTGCCTGATGAGTTCCATTAACGCCTGACTCTCGGCCGGATTCAAACCGGCGGCCGGTTCGTCGAGCAACAACAGTTTCGGTTGCATTGCCAGCGCGCGGGCGATTTCCAGACGGCGCTGGTGGCCGTATGACAAGTTCTCCGCTAGTTGATTCACCTCGCGATCCAAGTCGACAAATCGAAGAATCTCGATGGCCTTGCTGGTCGCTTCCCGGCGTTCGCGCCAGAACAGCGACAATCGTAGCGCGGCGTGCCAGAACCGCGTCCGCAGTCGCGTGTCCATGCCGAGCAGGACGTTGTCGAGGACGGTCATCTGGTTGAAGAGCCGGATGTTTTGAAATGTGCGGGCGATCCCAGCATGCGCGGCAACTTCCGGCGCACGCCGGGAACGTTGCCAGACCGCCCACGCGCCGGCCAGACCGAGAAGCATGCCGAGCGCTGCCGGTAAGACCAAGCGCGTACCGGGATTCTCAGCAAAGTAACCGGCAAATGTCGCGCCGGCCTGTTGCCACGGGAATGCTTGCCGGTATTGATAGTTGCCGGTGATGACGGATTCCCAGAGTGGTTCGATGTTGCTAAGCAACGTCAGCCACGTGGCGGTCAGGAAGCCGATCAGCAGCAACAGGGCGGCGGTGGTCCAGTGGAATTCGCTACGCGTTTCGTGGCCGGCAAATTGGATGCGACCGGCTGATGGTTCATAGATGCCGGTAATCGCGTTGAAGACGGTGGTCTTACCGGCGCCGTTGGGGCCGATCAGCGAAACAATTTCGCGCGGCGGAATGGCCAGCGTGACCGCGTCCACCGCCACGAGACCGCCGAAGCGCATCGTGAGTTTGTCAATTTGGAGGAGGCTCATGGGGATGCAATTCCGCTTTGACTTGCCTGGATGGCAACAGGCCTTCAGGCTTGAAGCGCATCATCAGAATCAGCGCGAGGCCGAAGAGCATATATTTCCAGTTGCCGGGCGCGGTATAGACGTTGGTGCTGATGATGAGTTCGTGGGCTTTCAGGAAATTGGTGATGGTTTCGAGTACGAGTGAATTGCAACCCACGACCACGAGCGCGCCGAGCAAGACGCCGCCAATGTTGCCCATGCCGCCGACGATGACAATGCACAGCGCGATGATTGAAACCTGGAAATCGTAGTTGCCGGGTTCACCGCTGGAGCCGAGAAAGCTTGCCCATAACGCGCCGGCCAGGCTGCATTGCGCCGCGCCGAGCGAGAAGGCGAGTAGTTTCATTTTCATCGGGTTCACACCCATGCAGGACGCGGCGAGTTCGTCTTCGCGGATCGCAATCCACGCGCGGCCGACCCGAGACCGCTGGAGGTTGCGGTTGAGTAGCACGACCAGCGCCAAGAAGCCGAGGAACAGGTAATACCACGGCGCGTACGACTCAGACCGGAACGCGTAGCCGGCAAACGTCGGCGCCGGCAACGGATTGATGCCTTGCGTGCCTTTGGTGATTACATCCATGTTCTTGAGCGAATCCTGCACAATCTCACCGAAGCCGAGCGTTACGATGGCGAGGTAATCGCCGCGTAACCTGATCGTTGGCAAGCCGAGCGTCACGCCGGCCACGAGACCGACCAACACAGTCAGCAGCACCGCTGACCAGAAGCTGAATTGGAATGGGTAAATGTCACAGGTCAGAATGGCATAGGCATACGCGCCAAGCGCCATGAACGCCGCCACGCCGAGATTTAGGATGCCGGTGAAACCGGTCAAGATGTTCAAGCCGAGCGCGAGAATCGCCATGATGAAAATCGGACGCAATAACTCGCCGATGTTCCGTGCCACCGGCACGAATAGTCCGATGACCGGCACCAGTGCCGCGGCGAGCAAAAAAGCCCAGTGAAACCGGAGCTTCATACTTTCTCCCGGTGTTTGGCGCCGAGCAAGCCGGCAGGGCGGAAGACTAGCACCAAAATTAAAATCGCGAACACGATCACATTCGTCCAACGCGTCGCGAGATATTGATCGGAATACGCGCGCGCCAAGCCGATACATAACCCACCCAGCACCGCGCCCGGTAAGCTGCCGATGCCACCCAGCACTGCCGCCGTGAACGCGTCCATGCCAGCCCGGTAACCCATTTGGAAATAAATCGTATTGTTGTAAAGCGCCGACACTACGCTCGCCACACCGGCCAGCCCGCCGCCAAGTAGAAACGTCTGGCCAATTACCCGGTTTGCATCAATGCCCATCAACTGCGCTGCCAGCCGGTCTTGGGCCACGGCACGCATCGCCTTACCGGCACGCGTCCGTTTGACAAACAATGTTAACCCGACCAGCAATGGCACCGTTATCACCAGCACGAGTAAATCTTTCGTGGTGAATTCCACGTTGGAACTGCCCAGTAGGTTGGCGTTGGAAACCAATGTCGGGAAATCTTTCGGTGCGGCAGCGGATTTACCCAAACCGAACACTTTCAATGGCAGGCCACCCCAGAATAACCCGAGATTCAGAAATACAAACGAGACGCCGATGGCCGATACCAACGGCGCGAGCTTGGTGGCATCGCGCAGGTGCCGGTACGCGAGCCGGTCGACGAGCCAGTTCAAGCCACCGCAGAAGACCGGCGTGAGGACGAGCAGGAGCAGCAGTACGAGCCAGACCGGCAAGCCACCGGTGAGGCTGACCAACGTCAACGCGGCAAAGCAGCCGAGCATGAACAAATCGCCGTGCGCGAAGTTGATCAACTCGATGATGCCGTACACCATCGTGTAGCCCAACGCAATCAGCGCGATAATCATGCCGTTGGACAGCCCGATGATGAGCTGTTGCAGAAATACTTCCCAGCCAGTCATGCCGACCGGTACTTTAGCGACGCCGACACATTCGGTCAACCACCGTGCACAGACGGTGAAGCCGAGGCTTCACACGCGCGGAGTGTTGTTCTATACTTACCGGTGTCATGTTGATTCATCCAACAGCTATTATTAGTCCGAAGGCGGAACTAGATTCGTCCGTCGCAGTCGGTCCACACGCGATCATTGAGGAGCACGTGAAGGTTGGCGCCGGCACGAAAGTGTGGGCGAACGCGTTTGTGACCGGGCACACGGAAATTGGCCGGGACAACCAGATTCACATGGGCGCAGTCATCGGACATGAGCCTCAAGACTTGAAGTTTGACCGGGCGACGCGCAGCTATTTACAGATTGGCGACCGGAATGTGTTCCGGGAATATTGCACCGTTCATCGCGGCACGGAGCCAGAAAGTGCGACGGCTATTGGAAATGATTGTTTTTTGATGGGTTTGTCGCACATCGGACATAATTGCGTCATCGGCAACGGTGTGATCATTTGCAATTGCGCGTTGGTGGCCGGTCACGTGCACATCGGCGACCGGGTCTTTATCTCAGGCGGTGTGGTGATTCATCAATTCACACATATTGGCCGGCTGGCGATGTTTTCCGGCAACGCGCGCGTGTCGCAGGACGTGCCACCATTCACACTGGCGGCGGAACGCAATGAGATTCACGCATTGAATCTTGTTGGGCTGCGCCGGGCAAAGATACCACTGCCGGCCATCAGTGAGCTAAAGCGGTTATTTCAATTGGTGTATCTGTCCAATCTGACCGGCACGCAAGCGTTGACCGAGATCTCGCAGGCCGGTGTGTTTCAAACGGCAGAGGCGTTGGAGTTTATCGAGTTTATTCGCCGGTCACCCAACGGTTTGTGTCCAGGGTCACGCCGGTAAGGTCACGTCATGGTTTATCAGTTGTAGTCGTGTTGGAATTTGTGCTTGATGCGGCAAATTCTTCGCGTTCCTGTTTTTCGATAATTCGGGCAAGCGCTTCAATGGCCGCATCACGAACAAGGCTATTCTGATCGTTCACAGCTTTTTGAAGTATTTCAGTAGCTTTCGGATCAGCAATTTGTCCCAAGGCGTAAGCCACGGAAGCCCGCACGCGCGCTTCTTTCTCAAAACTGCGACGGGTTTCATCGGGAATCTGGCCAGGGCCAGAAAGAATGACGATGCCCTCTGGTTTTGGGATCTCGCTGGCATAGTAGGGCTTGACAACTTCAATCAATGGATTCACTGCGCGGGTATCACGATTCCGTCCTAGAGCATAGGCTGAAGCTGCAACGAGAAGTGGATCTTTATCTTTTAGGCCATATTTAATCAGAGCGTCCACTGCTTCGGTGGCAACAAGAACACCTAATGCGTCTACGGCGCGGATTTTGGTCTGGGTTTTGGTAAGTTCCAATGTGGCCGCAAATTTTGGGTTGTCGCCAATTACCAGTCCAACAGTGTTTGAATCAGCTTGTCCTTCCCCTGTAAGAATTTGAATCAAAGGACCAATGGCACTGTGATCTCCCAGTTTTCCCAATGCTTCCGCGGCGGCACCACGTACATAGCCACTGTCATCATGCAGTAAGGGTAGAATTTTTTGAGTGACGCTCTTATCTCCTCCCATGTCACCAAGTGCACGCACTGCTGCGGCTCGAAGATGCGGTTCGCGAACGGCCAATTGGGCAAGCAAGGCGCGCATTCCACCACGATCTCTAAGCCGATGTAAGGCATGAATAGCTGCGAGTTGAACTTTCGGTTCTGCATCACTAGTGGCTTCGACAATCAGTGGAACTTGATCTATGCTACCAATCCGCCCAAAAATTTCCATTATTGCTTCGCGGACATCTGGATTGGCATGATGACGGATTTCCGTCAGCGGAGGCAATGCGTTGCTGGCTTTCGCATTCACAATGGCTTGGATGGCATGCAAACGCACGTCGCGCTCATTGTCACCGATTCCTTGAACAAGTGCCATCATCGCTTTTTCATCGTTGGCAACCGGAGTCAAACCGTCTACGGCACGGTCGCGCACCAACGCAAAGGTGTCATTCCTCATCACATCCACAAGTGCATTTATGATGTCTGGTTTTTCTTTCACCCAGCTATCAAGCGATAACGCAGCAGCCGCACGAACATGCCAATCTGAATCATTTAACGTGTGAATCAATGGATCGACAACGACCGTATCGTGAATATTGCTTAAAGTACGAACTGTTGCGGTACGAACCTCGACACTTGGATCCTGTAATAATTTAAGCAATGGCGGCAACGATCTGTCTGTCCCACAAATATTTTTATCAAGTGCCTTAATGATATCGGCTTGCACTAATTCATCCTTTTCCCTAAGGACATGTGCAAGCAAGGCGCCTTCAGCAGCTTTATCTTTAATACCGGCCAATGTGCTGGCAGCTAGACGACGGACGGTTGGGCGTTCATCCTCCAATCCTATTGGATTGATCGGAATGGATGTCAAATGGGCCAAGCGAATAAGCGAGCCGGCGGCGGTGAGCCGGACAGATTCGAGTTCATCACAAGTCATCGGCCAAAGAATCTTTGCTCCATCAGACTCACCATATTCACCAATCAACATTGCCAGCAATAGGCGAACTGGACCGCGTTGATCCTGTGCTAGCTCGGCCATTGCACTAAGGGGTTGCGGGGCATTTTTGAGTTGCGCCTGAATAAACACAGCCGCATTGGTGGGATATTGTTGTGCAAAGCGAAGGCGTTGGTAGGCGTTACGTAATTTGGAGTCAACTGGTCGATCAGGGCTGATTGCAAAAGCTGATAAACTAAACATCGCGCAAAAACACAATGGTAATAGAATTTGCGCCATCATGTTGTACTGATACCATCCACATCAACTTGGATAGCCAGGCCCACGTTGTTTTCGCCCAATACCCTTGGACATGCCCCGTACTAATTTTGGCATGAGACTCTGGAGAACATTGCCTGGCATCGAGGTATTGATCACACAGGCCGGGCCGTCTGCTCGTATAGACGCCTGCGTAAGTTGTGCCAGTGCGGCCTGCGCCATCCCTTGCGCACTCCCTGCATTACCAAAACGAACCTGCGCAACGCCCACTGCCATGGAGCGCATATCTGTCAACATCTGCGCCAAGCCTTGGGCTTTGTGTGGATCGGTGCTCAAGGCCACAAACTCAAACCGTGATTCGTCCATGCTCAACTTACCCTTAATGAGTACAGCGGCCATGTTTTTGCGAAATTGATCGGAAAACAATTTTGATGGATCCGGAACGACAGCAATAAAAGATACCGGATCATGCAGATAGTCTTCCACAATAGAAAATCGGTCACTTGTGGTGGCATCAAGGACTTCCATCTGCTGCTTTCTCACTTGATTATTTGCCAATACCATCACATCGCGCCCCAGCAATGACAACATAGATTGCCCAGCTTGGAAAAATTGATCCGGTAACTGTCCTTTCCAATAGCCCTCCGAACTAAAAGATGGCATGCGCTCCACATTGAGTTCGCCAAACACTTGAATAGCAACGTCCCGGACTTCGCCTTCCGCACGGTAAGTAACCAGCATCATTCCAATTGCACCCTTTTGCAATGAAGGTTTCTCGCTGATAGCTTGTTGAAGCTGGCCTTTGACTTGTTCCAATAATACCGGATTGTCACCAAACGCCATTTGCAGGAATGCCGAGGAAAACTCGCGTCGAGCCGGCGCCTTTACAACCATTTCTTGTCTCTGAACAGCCTCTTGCACAACCGAGCGGACCTGATTGGTTTCTTGGATAACATGCCGAGCACGAGTGGTAACATTTAGCGCAAGCACACTGGTTCCCAGCGACAAGATAACTACTACAATCCATTTGCTAATTGACGTCAGGTTTGTACTGGTTCGATTGATTTCTTGATGCGCCATGTCAAAATTCCATTATACTTCAATATCCATTATCTACCCGGCTGACAATTAAACTTACCATCTTGTGACAGGAAAGCAATACCACCTGAGTTATCCCGACTATTCTGTCGGCACAGGACTGCCACCGGTCCCGAATTTAATTGGCTCATTTTCTTCAAGCATTTCCCATCCGATATCAAACCCGAGAGTGTCCGCAACCCGGCGGGCTTGCTTAAAAATTTCAAAACTCTTATCGCGTACAAGAAAGACGGCATATTGAGTATCGTGATTACAGGAACGCAAGTATCTTTGAAACTCGCTATTAGACTCCTTAATTGAATTGCTATCGTCCCCGCGTACTCCCGGCTTCGGTTCGAGAGCCATCATCATGGCCAACAAATAACTCGGGATCACTTTGTAATATTTGTTGCCGACTTCATTTCCTCCAATGGCCTTGACAAAGCCTGTCGGATCGCCACTTCGCATACTAGGAGTCAATGAGGAAAGCATTTGTTCGACTTTCTCGTCCAATTCACTCTTATTGATATAAAAGACTTGATCGTCACGGCATTCGAAAAAGACCGGCAGTTTAACACTGGTTTTTGCCATGGGGGCCGGTTGGTAAACAGGAATCTTCACCGCTTCCTGAACCGTGATTAACAACGCAAAGAACATTGCAGCCGTTGTGATCGTGACAATGTCGCAAAACGACACAATAAGCATTTCAGGCTCTTCCTTTGGCTTGCGACGAGACATACAGGTTATTTGGAGACCGCCAGTGCCTTCACCGCTTTGTCCCAATCCACTTTGAAGTCTGCATCTACAACATCGTATCCAACATCTATCTTACGCTCGCTGATCATCTTGCGAATTGCCCGAAAAATCTTTACTGTATCCGGGCGTGCCATAACGACGACATATTCCTTCGCCGCATTTTTTTCCACCTCATTCAACATATTTTCGACAGCATTATCAGGTTGCTGGAGGTTCTCAAACGTGTTGGTAAGTTTGGATGGATACATAATCACGTAATCATGATAACAGTCAATATAACGCGGTTCTTTAGCCTTGTCTGAAGTTGTATGGCCTCTCCATTGGGTCAGCACGACGATTTTTTTACCTTCTGCATTAACCGCGATGCGCATGACAATGACCACCAAAATCAGCGAGACCAACTTCAACACGATAGCCATGATTGACAGGAATGGCTCAACATCAATGTTAATTTGCTTATAATGTTTTTTACCTGCCATACTGGCGACCTAATCCTGCCAAACCAAATCAAGCATGCATCACGGCTCGTCGGAACGGGCTTCTTGGAAGGTAACCTTCCGCGGCCGCGACAACTGCTTCAGCAATTCGTCGCTCACCATCAAGTGATTACGTAAATTCGACAAGGTTTGACGGAATTCGTCCGAACTACCTACCTGCCGCAACGTCGTTTCCATGCTTTGCGTGGTACGCAGTACCTTGTCAATCTCGGCACCCAACTGCGTGATGTGATCCAATTGCTTAGTCAATTGTTCCACCGATTGCTGGATGCGATCAGTATACCGTCCTGAAGCGGAATCAAGCGAAGTCACTGATTGACGGAACGACTCCGCCAATTTGACCGAAAGCTGGTTAAACTCGTTTACCATCTTTTCCCACCGCTGGATTTCTTTCTTGTCGAATTCCTCAACGACATCCACGTATCGCTCGTGAACCTCGCCAATCCGCTCAGAAATCTCTTTACCCATGTTGCTAACCGATTCGGCCAACTCCTCGAACCGTTCGGTCAACTTCTGCTCATTCTTACCAAACTGCTCCTGCGTCCGCTCCTGCGCTTTTGAAAAATCCGCCATCATTCGCTGTGTGCCGGCACTAAAATTAGTCGATACTGCTTCGAGTTTTGCACCCAACTGCGCTCCCAATTCGCCAACACGGCGCTCGTAGTTTGTCTGAAATTCGTCATATTTCTGATTAATAACCTCACCGGCCCGTGTAACCGCTTTTGTAAACACCTCTTCATAGCGTTCAGGGTTTGGCAATCGACGGAAGCCAGCATCAATTGCGTGCGCCAACTCTTCAACCGGGAATTTTGTTTGCGCCTGCAATCCTTCCATGCCAGCGCGAATCGCCGTTACAAGTTCATCAGTTGGGAATTTCTCCTGCGCAACCCCACCCGACGGCATATGTGAAAGCAATCGATCCTCGACTAGCTCATCAACCTCAGCCAGCGCACCTTCCTCATTTCGTTCCATCATCAAGCTCGGAAAGGCCGCCAGACCAGCCGTAAGCAGTCCCAACAGCGTACACATAAACGCAACCGCCAAACCCGACGTAATGTTACCGACTTGCTCTTTAATTTCTTCTGGCGAAACACTTGCTTGGTGCAAGAACGCCGCAAATCCACCAATGCCGGCCGCAACACCGAACACCGTTCCGACGAATCCCAACAACGGCATCGCCCAAATAAACAGACGATTACGGCGGAACGTCCCGTCCGACTCCACCGCATCCACATCTGATTGGACGTGGGCATATTCCGAGGTACGCTCGAAATCACCGGTATTGATCCACATCGCCAACACCCGTGCGACGCGTGTCAGACCAAGGCTCTCTGTCAGATGTGGGATCGCCTTGATGCGCTCATAGACTTCAATGACCTTGTCGGTATCGGTTAAATTCAAGCCTTCCGGAATAACATTTTCATCCAACGCGTCGCGTTCCTTCCGGATCCGTTTCGTCTTTAAAATAACTGTGGCCAACGACATCGCCCACACAAATGTAATTGAGCCTTGGAAAATCACGCGCTCAGTCAAGAACCCATGAACAACGACGCCATTCTTAACATCCGCGCCCATGAACAGATCGCGGGTGAAGTTATGGTCGCTGATTGGCGTAATATATAAAAGGCCAAACCAGCCGACCGTGATGAGGAAACCCATCAACATCATCATCGACGTACTGATATCAGTACTCGGCCGTTCGTGGGCCGGAAAATCGACTTGCCGGCGTCCTTTTTTCTCAATGGTCACGGGCGTTGGGGTTGCCATAAATACCTTACTCCTCCCACAATTGCGGATGGTCAGCCTGACGGCAAACCGCCTGCATCTTGACAAGCGTTATCATTTGATAGTTTTTTTGAGTGAGCCAAGCCGGCCTCATCCGACTTCAACTCAACTTCATTTTAATCGCGGGTCGTGCATTGTCAACAGCCGATTTCACCAAATCGACGGCGCACCGTCGTCGCGAAATCCGTCGCCTCAACGTGCGCCGACAACTCCATCGACTTGTCCGACAACAGGACGCCCCAGTTTTGAGGATCGGTATCCACTCGCCCGTGCGAACTTTTCACCATTGCCGGGTTCGTACCGGTTGCCAACCGGAATGTCCGCGCCATCCGCCAGTAATCAAACCACAACTCGCACGGGTCGTAGCCCGGCTTATGATGAATGTCCACCGTGAACGCAAATCCCGGCGCCTTGCCCCAATCGTCCCACCAGTAATACGCAAACCATTTGTCCGCCGGCGCGACTGCAATCAACTCCCCGGCGCGCGGATGCTCAATGTTTGCAAACTCCACATCCGGCAATGCCTGCCGCACCGATTCGATTTTGCCGGGCTTGCAGTAAATATGCGCGATTTGATGATCCACCACGGCAAACGCGTCACTCAACTCGAAATCCAAATACTCCTTGCCGGCAATCTCGCGCACGCGCAGCAAGCCGGCCGCACGGAGTTGCCGGTTGGGAAACAACGCACCGGTCACCGGCGTCAGCGAATACTCCGAGCACACCAGCACGCCGGCATCACCAACCGCCGCCAACAGTTCGCCGACAACCCCATCCACTTCGCGCAACGCCTGTGGCTGATCTGGGCCAAGTTTCTGCGACGAGTAATCCAAATGTGGCAGGTACACCAACATCAAGTCCGGCTGTTCGCGTTGCCACGTCAGCCACGCCGCCTGTGCAATCCACCGGCTCGCACCGATCCCGGCGACCGGTCCCCAGTAGTCCGATAATTTAAAATCGCCAATCTCGGCCGTGAGTTTTTCGTAGTAACCGGCTGGTTTGGAGTAACACCATTGCACCATCCCGGCGTCGGTATGCAACGGACGTGGTGTGATGACGATGTCGGCATTGATGAACATTGAGTTTTGCCAGAACAACACGGCTGTCTTGCAACCCGGCAATGAGTCCCAAAGCCGCGGTGCCTGCACGAGTGCGGCCGGTTGCTCCCAGAATTTGACCTCGAAATTTTCGCGGTCGAAAAAACCGTTACCGATGATGCCATGAACACGCGGCGGTTGGCCGGTCAGTAGCGTAGCTTGCACAGAGCAAGTCACCGCCGGGAAGCTGGGCCGCAACGGTCGCATCACGCCACGCCGGGCCAACGCGGCCAAGTTGGGAATCAACTCCGGCCGCTCGAAATGCCGGGGCGCCAGACCGACGACGTTGAGAATGACGAGGTGTTGGTTCATGTCATCGGGATGATTTTCCCCAGCATCGTAGCCGGCACGAGCAACGACAACACTAATGCCGCGCCGGTCCAATCGCCGGTAATCGTCAACACCAGTGCCGCATCCACCACAATGATGCCGAGCAAGAGGTACTTGACCAGTCGCCGCAATTCTGGTCGCACATCTTCGCGGCGCGCCACGACCGACAAGCTGGCGACGTATGCGCCGAGGATAATAACCGGTGGCCAGTGCATCGCGAAGCCACCCATGCCAAGCGCGAGATTACAAGCCCGGCAAGCCCCGAGCGTTGCCGGCCCAAGCCAGGTAAAATGTTTGGCAAATGCGTTATAAAAAATGATTAGCGCCGCCAGCGGCAAAGCGTTAACGCCACCCAGCACGAGGCCGGTAAGAAACAGAATCGTGCCAAGCATCCACGCCACGCGTACCGGGATGTCGCCGTTCGGCAATGGGCGTTCAGGGCGATCCCGACAATCCCGCCGGTAATCGAAGCAGTCGTTGAAAACAATGCCGGCGGTGTAAAGGCCAACCGACGCACCAATCGTGAGCGCGAATTGTGAGGCCCGGCCACCGCCGGCAATTAACCAGCCCGCCAACGGATCGGCGACGGCCGTGAAGATATTCGGCAGTCGCAGAAGTTGGACGTAGGCCAAAAGTTTAGAGCGCGGCATCGGCGCGAATTATTGCGAAACCAGCCGCGCTTTTCCAGTGGAATCGAGTTTAGCTGCGCAGCACGGTGACCGGTACACGGCAAAGTTGCGACCGACGCTGCCAGACAAGACCAGCAAGACCGCCGACAATGAGTAGTTGCCAGAGACCAGGCTCCGGTACAGACTCCACGGACGTCAACGGCTGACCGGCATCGCTTACGGCAACAGTACCGGAACCATAAATTGTAGCGTTTGTACCATTCACACTTTCAACCGGTGCGCCTGGTAACGTGGAACCATCGCCGGTGACTGTCCCGTAGGCTGCGGCACGGACGGTCCAGTTGTCAGACTCAAAACCGCTACTACCGGGATTGCTAAGCACAATCTTGTCAAACTTAACGCCATCTACGGCATAGAAGTTGATGAAGGCAAAAGCTTCACCACTATCTTTGCCGTGATTGGCACCAGCAACCGGGTCGCCGTAGTAGGTTTTCCCGACTTTTTGATCCAACCATTTCGTGTCGAACTCTCCAAGCAAGGTGTTACCATTGTAGAAATAAAGATAATTATTGGGGTCCCCTGCCGACCACCACATGCCGAAATAGGCGCTTGGTTGATTCCAAGTCAAGGTGGTGGTCTGATTGGCGCCAAGACCAGAACTGGAAGATTCTACAGCATACGGCGAACCGTTTGGATTAGCCGCATCAGCAGCTCCGCCATACTGGTTGGCAGGAATAACATAAACTTTGTCAATCGTACCGGCACCGAGAAAGTCAACATTTTTGGCGAGCTTGCCGGTCGGTAGTGAATCGAAATTGAACATCGTAGTGCCAGTTACGGTAGACACTTGCACGCCCGGCTGCTCGGCGTAGGTCATAATCAGATTTGCTTTTGCGCTAGGAATTACCAGCATGCTGGTAATTCCAATAACAATTGCGTGTTTGATTGCCAAAATCTTCATTGAGTTGACTCCTTTATTTCTCTTCAAGATTCATTTCTCAGATTGATTCGCTGGCCACAATCACGGTCCGGTGTTGGTAACGGCGGACGATGACCATCCCGAGCACGCCCAAGCCGAGCAACAGGCTAACGTTCGGTTCCGGCACGGCCGCAACGTTACCGGCTGCGGTGAAGTTTTCGTTTATCGGGAAACTGC
>Ga0316217_10000180_pt1 | contig 96568 bp, 63 predicted proteins | sample 1anoAmetaG_FD_203633 | JGI IMG/M metagenome (GOLD analysis project Ga0316217, IMG submission 203633) | Freshwater microbial communities from Trout Bog Lake, Wisconsin, USA - 1anoA | ecosystem: Environmental > Aquatic > Freshwater > Lake > Hypolimnion/Profundal zone | place: USA: Wisconsin...
TGCAGCGTTCAGGCTTCGCCTACAAAATGTCAGCGGAAAAGGCCTACTCGACCGACTCCAACCTGCTTGGCGCAACGCATGAAGCAAAAGATCTGGAGCTGCTCTCTTCCTCCATCAAGATCGTCGTCCCCATCATGGGCGTCGCATCCTGGCGCGACGATGTCGAAGTCAAGCGCGAAGAGATCGCCGTTCGCTTTGAAGAGGGCTCGCCCGTAGCACTCAACGGCCGGCAGTTCGACTCTCCCGTAGACCTACTGCTCGAAGCCAACCGCATCGGCGGCCGCCACGGCCTGGGCATGTCCGATCAGATTGAGAACAGGATCATCGAGGCCAAGAGCCGCGGCATCTACGAGGCCCCGGGCCTCGCCCTGCTCTTTATCGCTTACGAGCGCCTCCTCACCGGCATCCACAACGAGGACACCATCGAGCAGTACCGCGACAATGGCCGCAAGCTTGGCCGCCTGCTCTATCAGGGCCGCTGGTTTGACTCGCAGTCGATCATGCTCCGCGAATCTGCCCAGCGCTGGGTCGCCAAGCCCATCACCGGCGAGGTCACACTCGAGTTGCGCCGCGGCAACGACTACTCCATTCTCAACACAGAGTCGCCCAACCTCACCTTCCATCCCGAGCGCCTCAGTATGGAGAAGACTGAATCCGTTTTTTCCCCGCGTGACCGCATCGGACAACTCACCATGCGCAACCTCGACATCACCGACACCCGGGAGAAGCTCCTCACCTACGCCAAAGCCGGCCTCCTCACGCTCAGCAAAGGCAGCGAAATGCCCCAGCTCAACAACGGCAAGGAGAACGAATAGCATGAGGAGCGCATAAAGCAATGTCCAACGAACAGCAATCCGGGAAAATGTGGTCCGGCCGCTTTCGCGAGCCGCTCGACGCAGAGTTCGAACAGTGGCAGCGTTCCATTGTCTTTGACTGGAGGCTTCTCCCTCAGGAGGTAGCCGCCAGCAAGGCGCACGCGTCGGCTCTCTGTGCCGCTAAGATTCTCACCGAGCGTGAAACAACAGAGTTGCGCGCGGCGCTCGATGCGATTGCTGCCAGCCACGCTTCTGACGCGGGTCAGGCTCTGGTGCGCAATCACCCCTCCGCTGAAGACATTCATCACTTCGTCGAGTTGTCCCTGGCCGAGCGCATCGGCTCGCTCGGTCTCAAGCTCCACACCGGCCGCAGCCGCAACGAGCAGATCGCCACCGACCTGCGCCTCTATGTGCGCGCGCAGATTGACCTCGTCGCCGCCGAGCTTGCCGCGTGGGCCAACGCCCTCGTCGCGCAGGCCCACGCCGCCGGCGACGCCGTCATGCCCAGCTACACCCACATGCAGCGCGCCGAGCCCGTGCTCGTGGCCCACTGGCTTCTTGCCTACGTTGAAATGATTCTCCGCGATGCCGCACGCCTGCGCGACTGCGCCGCACGGCTCAACTACTGCCCGCTCGGTTCCGGCGCAGTGGCCGGGGCAACTCTGGCTCTCGACCGCTCCATCGCCGCGCGCGAACTGGGTTTCACCGCGCCCACCGCCAACTCCATTGACGCCACCAGTGATCGCGATTTCATTCTCGAGTACCTGCACGCACTCACTTTTGTAGGCCTGCATCTGAGCCGTTTTGCCGAGGAAATCACCCTCTTCGCAACCGCGGAGTTTAACTTCGTCACGCTGCCTGAAGCCTTTTCCACCGGCTCCAGCGCTATGCCGCAGAAAAAGAACCCCGATCTCACCGAACTGATTCGAGCCAAGGTCGGCCGCATTCACGGTGCCGCGCAAGCGGTCTCGCTGCAGCTCAAGGGCCTGCCTTTGGCCTACAATAAAGACATGCAGGAGACTCAGGAGCCGGCCTTCGCAGTCGATTTTGTTCCGCGGATGCTCACTCTCGTGGCACGCTTCACCGCCGCCCTTCAATTCAATCGCGAGCCCATGAACCATGCCGCGCAATCCGGCTACCTCAACGCCATGGCCGCGGCCACTTATCTCGTCCACAAGGGCGTTCCCTTCCGCACCGCGCATGAAAAGATCGGCAACGCCGTGCGCTTCGCCCTGGAAAAAGGCGTCGAGTTGAACCAGCTCACCCTCGAGGAACTGCGCGCCTTCGGACCTGAATTTTCAGAGGATTTTTTCTCCGCCGTCACGCTCCAGGCCACGCTCGACTGTCACGACGTCATGGGCGGAACCGCGCGCGAGCGCGTGCGCCAGGCTCTTGCCGCCGCGCCGGAACGCATTGCCCGCATCGTCCCACTCCATGCCGCGGAGGCCGTTCATGCTGGTGCGTAAGGCTCTGCTTCAGGACGCCACCAACGTCTACGACCTGGTGAACTCGCTCTCCGGAGACGGCACGCTACTCAAGCGCGCCTTCGCTGAGATTTGCGAAAACATCCGCGACTTCACCGTCGCCGAATCCGATGGCGGCGTCTTTCTCGGTTGCGGTGCGCTGCACTTTTACGGACCGCATCTCTGCGAGGTACGCTCCATCGTGGTCAAGCCTGAAGCCAAGGGTCAGGGCGCCGGCGGCCGCATTCTTGCGGCTCTCCTTGAAGAAGCAGAAACACACGGCATCCAGTCCGCCTGCCTCTTCACGCGCATTCCCGACTTCTTTTTTAAATACGGTTTCCGCACCGTCGAAGACAAGGCCGAGCTTCCCGATAAAGTCTTCAAAGATTGCCAGATGTGCCCGCGCCTGCATCGCTGCGACGAAGTCGCCATGGTCCGCGGCCGCATCCCCCGCATGTCCATCCTCGGCCCCCGCGAAGAAGCCCAGCAATTGGTCCGCATCTCCGGCTAACTCCGCTTCGCCAGCGTCGCCGCCGCAACCACAGCCTGTCCATAACTCAGCCCTCCATCCCCGGGGCTGACTTGTACGTGCTGATACACCTGAAACCCCTCCGCCTCCAGCCCAACGCGCAGCAATCGCGCCAGTCGCCGGTTATGCAGACACCCGCCGCTCAGAGCAACCACATTGATGCTGGTCTTTATACGCGCGTTCGCTGCCGCATTGATAAACCCCTCCGCAATGCCTGCGTGGAACCTCGCTGATATGCGGCTCGCCGGCACGCCGCGCCAAAGATCCTCCAACACCGCTTTCCACATCTTCCCGGTTCGAATCACAGCCTCACAGGCAGAGCCTTCATCCGCCTCATGCAACTCCGGAACGTAATCTCCCTGCTCAAATCGGTCGGGCTCACTTACCGCAATGCCCTCCAGTTCAATCGCCGCCTGCGCCTCATAGTCCACCGCACGCCGCCCCAACACCACAGCAGCCACCGCATCAAACAGCCGCCCCAGGCTCGATGTAATCGGCGAGTTGATCTTGCGCTCGATCATTCGTTTCAGTACGCGCGCCTCGTTCCGCTCTGCGCCGAGTAACGCCGACATCTGCTCCGACTCCACATCGAACCCAGCCGCATGCAGTGCCCCCAGCGCCATCCGCCAAGGCTCCTTCACCGCAGCATCGCCTCCCGGCATCGGCACGTACTCCAAATGCGCAAACCGCTCGAAGCCATCCAGCCGACTCACCAGCACTTCCCCGCCCCAGATGCGCCCATCCGTTCCATAGCCGGTACCGTCCAGAGCCAGGCCGATCACCGGACCTTCAAGCCCATGCTCGGCCATACAGCCTGCAACATGCGCGTGATGATGCTGCACCGCGATCAGCCCCAACCCCCGCTCGCGCGCCCACTCCTTCGCCCATGTCGTCGACAAATATCCCGGATGAAGATCGTGCACCACCGTCTCCGGCTCAATCTCGAACGTGCGCATCAGGTGCGCCAGCGACTCCTTGAAAAACTCCAGCCCCGTCAGGTTCTCCAAGTCCCCAAGATGCTGGCTCTGATAAATGTGCCGTCCCCGCGCCAGCGCAAACACATTCTTCAAGTGCCCGCCCACGGCCAGCAGTGGCGGCGCATTCAGCGGCAACTCGACACCCAGCGGCACAAATCCCCTGGCCCGCCGGATCAGTTGCGGAGCACCATCCACCACCGCCGCCACCGAGTCGTCGCAGCGCTGCAAAATCTCCCGGTCGTGCAGCAGGAACGCATCCGCAATTCCGCCCAGCCTCGCCTGCGCCTCGTCGTTGTCAATCGCAATCGGCTCCTCGCTCAGGTTCGCGCTCGTCATCACCAGCGCCCGAATCCGCGCATCGGCAAACAGCAAATGCTGCAGCGGCGCATAGGGCAAAAACACGCCCAGCCACGGAATCCCCGGAGCCACTCCCGCCGCAATTCCATTGCCTGTGCGCGCCCTCGCCAGCACAATCGGCCGCGCCGACGTCTGCAGCAGCGCCTCTTCCTCGCCAGTCAGCACGCACACTGCCCGCGCCGCCTCCACATCCCGAACCATCACCGCCAGCGGCTTGCCATACCGGTGCTTGCGCTCCCTCAGCCGCCGCACCGCCGCCTCATTCGTCGCGTCAACCGATAAATGAAACCCGCCAATCCCCTTGACAGCCACAATCTTCCCCGCCGCCAGCAGTTGCAGTGACTGCTGCACGGCCTCTTCGCCCTGAATCGTCTCAGACTCTGCCGTCTGCAACAGCCAGACCCGCGGCCCGCACTCCCAGCACGCATTGGGCTGCGCGTGGAACCGCCGGTTCCCCGGATCGTCGTACTCTGCCTGGCAGGCCGCGCACATTCTGAACCGCGCCATCGAGGTCTGCGGACGGTCGTAAGGAATCCGCCGCGTAATCGTGAATCGCGGCCCGCAATTCGTGCAGTTCAAAAACGGATAGCGGTAGCGCCGATCAGCCGGGTCCAGCAACTCCCGCAGGCAATCCGGGCAGGTCGCCGCATCCGCCGGAATTCCCGTACTTACCCGCCCCAACACCTCGCTGGCAACAATCCGGAATCCCGCTTCCCCAAGCGCCGCCGTCTCCCGCACCGCAATCGAGTCGATCCGCGCCAGCGGCGGAGCCTCCGAGCGCAGCCGCTCCAGAAATGACTCAACGCTGACTGCCGGCCCTTCAATCTCGATCGTCACACCGTCCGTATCGTTGCCGATAAACCCCGCAAGCCCTTCTTCCTGCGCCAGTCGATACACAAACGGACGGAACCCCACCCCCTGCACCACCCCGCACACCAGCACGGCGCGACGTTCTGTTTTTGGTTGTGTCTCTTCAGTCAAGGGAAGGCCTCATGCCGCAGACATGCATAGCGAATGATCTCCCATCCACCCCGCCTGCCTCAAGAGCACGCGGCAAACTCGCCCGCCCGCCGCGGACGTGGACAGCAGGATCGCGCCGCGCGTACCATGGTCGCGGTTTCAGAACCGCCGGGCAGGCTTCAAGTGAGCGCTCAACTTTGCCCGTGCGTTGAATTGGATGGCTGGACCCGCTCACCGCGGTCCGGCGGCGCGGGAGAGCAAGGATGCGTTCGATTGATCGGATTCGAAGCGTGATTGAGGGCAAGCCTGTGGATCGCTTGCCCGCGCAACCCATGGCCATGATGTTCGCCGCAAAGTACGCGAGCTTTCGTTACATCGACTACACCAAGGACGGCCGCATCCTGGCCGAAGCACAGCTCAAGTTTGCCAGGGACTTCGCCATTGACTGTGTCCTGATGTGTTCCGACCCGGCGCGCGAAGTAATTGACATCGCCGGCGAAGGCAGCGTCGGCTGGTTTGAGAACCAGGGTCCGGCCATTCGCGAGGAACAGGCTGCCCTGCTCGACAAGGCCCGCCTGAAGGAGTTCAGCATCCCCAATCCCCTGGGTGGCGGCCGCATGCACGACAGAATCCACTCCATCGAAATCTGTCTGGAGGAACTGCGCGGCGAAAACTCCATTGTGGGCTGGGTCGAGGGCCCCTTGGCGCTCGCCGCCGAACTGCGCGGCCTCAACCACGTGATGACGGACTTCATCGACGATCCGGAGTTTGTTCAGGAACTGATGGATTTCACCGCCGAAGTCGCCATCGTCTACGCCGACGCGCAGATCAAGGCGGGAGCCGACACCATCGGCATGAGCGACGCCGCCGCAAGCATGATAGGACCGCGCCACTACGCCAAATTTCTGCTTCCCTGGCAGCGCCGCGTCCTCGAATCCATCCGCAAAAGCCATCCGGAGACCATCCTGCGCCTGCATATGTGTGGAAACACCGGACCGCTCATCTCCCAGATGGCCACTTTGCCGGTCGATATTTACGAACTGGATTTTCCCGTGGATTTGCCTGCTGCCCGCGCCGTTCTGGGTCCGAATCGACTGATTCTGGGCAATGTATCCACCATCGAGGATTTGCTCGAGGGAACGCCGGAGCGCGTCAGCGCCGCGGCCCGGCGGTGTCATGAAACCTGTGGGCGCTTCCACATCGTGGGCGCCGGCTGCGAGCTGTCGCCCTATACCCCGCCGGAGAACTTGCGCGCCATGGTCCGGTACGCCCAGGAGCATACCCCGGACCAATTCTGACCCTGAGCCTGTTCACCTGATTGGAACGGTGGCCTCCGTAAATCCGCTAGCTCCGGAGGCCAACCTCCACGCCACTCACGTTGTTCTGTCCATTCAACTTCAGCTCTTCTGCAATGCCGCACTTTTGGCGTCCCACATTGCAATACTCTCTCATTAGCCTAAGCTCTATGCAGCCCTCCATGTGAGTCCCATCACATCTATGAAACGGGTATCCAACTAGCATTCCAGTCATGACAGCTGCGACCCTTATCCTGATTGCTCCTTGTTCGCTTCTGTTGGGCGCGGTGCTGCAGATTCTCGTTGCCAGGCTCTGTTCTGCCCGGGCAAAAGGGATTCTGGCCTTTCTCACCTGCGTGCCGGCCGTTTTCGCCGTCGCCGCCATGGTGCCTCTGGTCAAAGCGGGGCAGGCCGTCGAACTCAACCTGTTGCAGTGGGATGGGCCGCTCGCCCTGGTCTTTCATGTGGACGCGCTCAGCGTCCTTTTTGCTTTTATGGGCGCAGGCCTGGGCGCCATCGTGCTCTTCTACTCCATCGGCTACATGGCCCACGACAAATCAGCAACCCGCTTCTACTGCGCCATGCTGATCTTCATCGGCGGCTTCATCGGGCTGGTCTACAGCGCCAACCTCTTCGTCTTCTACCTCTGCTGGGAGGTGGCGGGCCTCTGCTCCTTCAGCCTGGTCGGCTTCTGGTACACCAACCCCGAGGCGGTGCACGGCGCGCGTAAAGTGCTGCTGATGACCCACATCGCGGGCTACGGCCTGCTGGCGGCCATCGTCGCCATTTACTTCCGCACCGGAAGCGCTCTCTGGACCGATCCCGCCGTGACCCACAGTTTCACCGGCGGCGTCTTTCTGCTCATGCTCATCGCGCTGGTGGCCAAGTCCGTGCAGGTGCCTCTGCACACCTGGATTCCCGAGGCCATGGCGGCGCCCACCCCGGTCAGCGCCCTGCTGCACGCAGCCTGTTACGTCACGGCCGGCGTTTACCTGGCCGCGCGCATGCACAGCTTCGGCGTGTGGCCTGCCGCCTGGGGCGCAACGCTGGTCTGGATCGGCACCGTCACCATGGCCGTCGGCGTCATGTACGCCATGGTGCAGACCGATCTGAAGCGCATGCTGGCCTACTCCACGGTGAGCCAGATCGGCTACATGATGATGGGCCTGGGCATCGGCACCCCGCTGGCCATTACCGCCGGCCTGCTCCATTGCCTCAATCACGGTTTCTTCAAGGGCGGCCTCTTCCTGACGGCCGGTTCGGTACAGCACGCCGCCGGCACGCGCGACATGAACAAGCTCGGCGGCCTGGCCTCGCGCATGCCGCAAACCACCCTGTCCTGGCTCATCGGCGTCGGCAGCATGATGGGCATCCCGCTCATGAGCGGCTTTGCCAGCAAATGGATGCTCTACGCGGCGGCTTTGCAGGCCGGATGGGCGGTTCCCGCCATGGTCGCCTGGGCGGTCAGCCTGGGCACCGTCTTCCTCGGAGCAAAAGCCACCAGCGCCGTCTTCCTGGGTCCGCTCACGCAGGCCACCAAAGACGCCCATGAATCTCCGCCCACTATGGTCTGGGGAATGGGGCTGATGGCCGCGGGCAGCGTTGTCCTCGGCATCGCGCCGCAGTTGGCCGTCAACTACATGCTCAATCCCATCCTCGGCGCGCTCAAACTCAGCGCCGTGCAGGTCACCTGGTTCGGTCTCTCCGCCGATGCCGGCAGCTTCTCCACCACTGGAGGCCTGGTACTGGCGCTGGTCTCTCTCGTTCTCGGCGGCCTCATCTACGCCATTGCCTACGCCGCGCGTCAAGCTCCGGTTGCGGTCACGGTCTCTGGCGGAGCGGCGCTGGCCGGCGGCGGCATCTTTACCGGCGGCGAACCGCTCTCCGACCAGGGAAGGCTCACCGCCAGCGACTTCTCCAGCATCTTCCTGCAGAACTGGCATGAGTTCTTCCGCTGGTCCAACGTGGATCGCGCCTATCTCGGCGTCTGGGACGGCCTGCAGGCTGCCTCGCGCGGTCTGGGCGTAGTCGTCTCCTGGATGGAGCGGCAGGCGTTGCTCCTCACCGTCGTTCTGGCAGCAACTGTACTGGTGGGCGTTCGCTGGTTCGCTCCGGCCTTTGCCGGTGGCAGCGCAGTTGCGCCGGCCGGCGTGCCCATTCTGTTGATTGCAGCCTGCGCCGTCGCTGGGGTTGCCCTGGTTCTGGCAGCTCTGAGTCACGCCAAGGGCCGCAAACTCGCTCCGTTGATGTTTCTGGCAGGCGCCTCCGCCGTTGCGGGTCTCGCGATTGCCAATCCGGAACTTCGTCTCGGGCTTTTGGAGTTGGGCGCTTTCATTACCGTCATCATGGTCTGGCAAACTGCGCGGACACGCGCGGCCAAGCTGACCTACCTCGCGGTGGTTGTCCTCTCTGCCTCGTCTCTGGTTGCCAGCGACCTGCTGATGAGTTCCGGGCAGGCCGATTGGGCGCGCGCTCTGCTGCTGACCAGTGTCTGCGTCAAGCTGGCCGCTGTTCCTCTCTTCTTCTGGCTGCTCACTCTGGCCGACGAAGTTCCCGCCCTGGTCCTCGGCCTCATCATCGCCGTCGTCGATATGGCCGCCTTCGGTGAATTCTGGTTCACGGCACAGTCGGTTCCAGCCTTTCTCGCTCCCCAGGGATTTCTCCTGGTCGCTGCCGCGGCCACCTCGTTCCTCGCCGCTCTGCTCATGCTCACACAGAGAAGCCTTAAACGGATGCTGGTCCTGTCCACAGTCGAAGACATCGGCTTCCTGCTGCTGGGCGTCGCTTCTCTGAACGTGCTCGGCATCAACGGCGTTGTGTTCGCCGCCGCAAACCATGCCCTGGCCAAGGCCTTGCTCTTCGTCTGCCTCAGCGGTCCCGAGGCGGACGGTGCTTTGGAAGGCGGGCATACCGGCCTCGCCGTTCGCTACCCGGTCGCTGCCTTCGGCTTCCTCTTCGGCATGCTGGCCATGCTCGGCATTCCGCCGACTCTCGGCTTCGTCGGACGCTGGAGACTCTACATGACCGCGTTCGAAATCAACCCCGTCCTGCTGGCCGTTTTCATCGTCTCGTCGATCCTGGCCCTGATCGCCTACGTTCTGGCTCTCACCCGCACCTGGTGGGGACCGGCCCGCGAGCCAAGTCCTCCGCCCGCTCCGGCGCATCCAATCAAGGAGCCGTTCCTGCTGCAAGCCGTGATTGTCGCTCTGGTGGTGTTGCTCCTGGTTGCCGGAGTTTGGCCGAACGCACTGCAAATGCTGCAATGGGGGAGACCATGAACCTCTGGAATCGATTGATGTGCTACAGCCGCCGCCGCAGCCCCTGGCTCTTCCACATGAACTCGGGAAGTTGCAACGGCTGCGATATCGAGCTGATCGCCAGCCTCACCCCGCGGTACGATGCCGAGCAGTTGGGCGTCCGCCTGGAAGGCTCGCCGCGCCACGCAGATATTCTCTGCATCACCGGCCCGGTCACCCGCAACGCCGTCGAGGCCATCAAGACCGTCTACGGACATGTCTGCGGACCCAAGGCCGTGGTCGCCATCGGCTCCTGCCCGGCCACAACCAACGTCTTCATTGACAGCCGCACCCTCGATGGGCCGCTCGAAAAGCATCTTCCCGTCGATGTCTTCGTGCCCGGCTGTCCGCCGCGTCCTGACGCCATCATCCAGGGCATCGCCGCTGCCGCCGGCATCCTGGCCGAGAGAGCCGCAAAGCGCTGGCCCGGCGAGTCCGTCATGGTGCCCCTGTCAGGTGAGGAAGATTCCTGCTCCTGCACACATTGCGATTGCAAATCAGAGGAAAAACCCGCAGCCGGTTCCGCGGTCAGTGAGGCTCAACAATGAATCTGATCACTGCCCTCGCGCGTCTTCTCATCTTTCCCGGACTGCTCTTCGCCGTGCCTTTCGCCTGGTTCTTTCTCTGGGTTGAGCGCAAGGCGGTGGCGATGATGCAGGGCCGCATCGGCCCTCCCTTCATGCAGCCTTTTTTTGACTTCATCAAGCTCCTGGGTAAGTCCACCCCTCCCCGCAGCGGAGTGGGCGGCCTGCTGATGCGGGCCTGGCCGCTGATTGCGGTTTCCGCCGCGGCGGGCGCGGTTGGCCTGCTGCCGGTACTGCCCTCCTCCGGCGGCTTTGAGGGCGACCTGATCCTGCTGCTGGCGCTGCTGGAACTCCCCTCCATGTGCATCATCGCCGCCGGCTTCTCTTCGCGCTCCATCTTCGGTGAGATCGGCTCCGCGCGCGAGGCCGTTCTGAGCGTCTCCTATAACGTGGTCTTCCTCCTGGCCATTGTTTCCATCGCCGCCTCGCAGCACACCTTCCGCCTTGAGGCTCTGGCCCACCTGCCCGCCTCGCCCATGCAGATTCTGGGCGTCGTGGCCATTCTGGTCTGCCTCCCCGCCAAGCTGCATCTCAATCCCTTTTCGCTGCCCAACGCCGAGCAGGAAATCTACTCCGGACCCATGACCGAGTACGCCGGCCCGGAACTGGCCATGTGGGAGCTCTCCCATGGACTGGAATGGGTTGCCGCCACCGGCCTGGTGGCCACGCTCATCGCTCCTCACTTCACCACCGTCTGGCTCGCCGCCCTAGTCTTCGTCGCGCTTTCCTTCGGCGTGGTCCTGCTGCTGTCCATCACCGCGGCCGCCACGGCGCGCTTGCAAATCGACACCACCGTGCGCTTTTACTGGCAATGCACGTTGATCTTCGCGGTTCTGGCCATATCGTCCGCGCTCTTCATGAGGTTCAGGTCATGAACATTCTCTCCATGCTGTGGAAGAACCTGTGGGGCGGATCCCGGACCATGCTCTTTCCCGCGCGGCCCAAGGTCGACAAGGGCTATCGCGGCCTGGTGCAGTTCGATCCTGAACTCTGCACCGGTTGCGCCATCTGCCGCTTTCGCTGCACCGCCCGCGCCATCTCCTTTACCAGCGCCAAAGGCACCTTCACCTGGAGCTACGACCCCGGCCAATGCACCTTCTGCGGACGCTGCGTAGACGGCTGCAAAGCCAGCGCGTTGCACCAGGATTCTGAAACTCCGCCGGTGTATCTCACCATTGGCGCGTTGAAAAATTCGTACACTGTCACTCGCAAGCCGCCTGCCCCAAGGCCCGTCCCGGCAACCCCGCCGGCGGCCGGCAACCAGCCTGCGGACCCTGCCCCTGGAGGCGCGCAATGACGCTGCTTGAATCCATCCCGGAAAAACTGGGAATCACTACCCCCATGGTCGACAAAGGCGGCGTCCACTGGCTCGAGCCCGGCGCCATGACGGTGCGCGAACTCTGCGCCGCCATGAACGCCGTCAAGGCCCGCTTCATCACCATTACCGCCTACCAGTTGCCCAAAGAAGAAGGTTTTCGCCTGGAGTATCACTGGGACCTCGATGGACAGTTGCTGGGCTTTCCCTTTGACCTTGCCGGCAAATCCATTGAAAGCATCTACGACCTCTGCGAGGCCGTGGACTGGATCGAGCGCGAGATTCACGAAGGCTTCGGCATCGACTTCACCGGACGCGAATACGAACCGCTGCTTTTGCGCCAGGGTGACACGCCGGGCGTGAATCTGCGCGAGGAGGCCAAATGAGCTACAAAATCCCCATGGGTCCCTACCATCCCGCGTTGGAAGAGCCCTACAAACTCGACCTCATCTGCGACGGCGAAACCGTGTGCGACGCCAAACTGCACATCGGCTTCAACTTCCGCGGCATTGAGCACCTGGCTGAGACCCGCAATTACGTTCAGGTCATCGCTCTGATGGAGCGCGTCTGCGGCATCTGCTCCAACATCCATACCCTCACCCTTTGCCAGGCCATGGAAGGCTTGACGGGCATGACGCCGCCGCCCCGCGCACAATATATCCGCGTCATCGTGGCGGAGCTCGAACGCCTCCACTCCCACGTGCTCTGGGCCGGCATCGCCGCCAAGCTCATGGGCTTCAAAACCATGTTCATGACCTGCTTTGAGCTGCGCGAAAAAGTCATGGACGTGCTCCAGGCCATCTCCGGCAACCGCGTCAACTACTCCATGAACCGCGTCGGCGGCGTCAATCGCGACATCGACGATCCCCAGGCCGTGCTCAAGATGGTTGAGGCTCTCGAGGCCGAGATGCTCCGCACCGTCATCCCCATCTTCACCACCAGTTCCACGGCCCGCTCGCGCTGCGCCGGCATCGGCGTCCTGACCCTTGAAAAGGCCCTCTCCTGCGGTGTTGTCGGGCCCACGGCGCGCGCCTCCGGCCTGCCCCAGGACCTGCGCCGCGCCGCCCCCTACGCCGCTTACTCCGAGCTTGAATTCGACGTGCCCGTCCAGCAGGACGGCGATGTCCGCGCCCGCCTGCTGGTGCGCGCCCTTGAAATCATGGAGACCTGCAAGATTCTTCGCCAGGCGCTCACCAAATTGCCGCCCGGAGAGTTGTTCGCCGGAGACGGCAAATTCGACTTCACCAAGCTGGTCGCTACCACCTCCACCAGCCGCGTCGAAGCCCCGCGTGGCGAGGTCATGTACAGCGTCTCCTGGAAAGAAAACTCCAGAAATCCAAGCCGGGTCCACGTGCGTACGCCAACTTTCGCCAACATGCCCGCCGTACGCTGGATGGTCATGGGATCCCGGCTTGCGGACACACCCCTGATCCAGGCCTCCATCGACCCCTGTTACTCCTGCACCGACCGGTAGCCCGGCCAACGCACGTTGGAAAGCGCTGGTTTCATACAACCTGCACGAACGGACTCCCAGGTCTCGATTTTGAGACCTGGGAGTCCGCAGCCTGTTTAGCCCTCGAAGAAATGCCGACCCACCCATCCCCGGCGCATCATGTGTTCCATGTAGCTCAAGTTAGAAAATTATTAAAGCTTAATCTCGCAGATAGAATGAAGCCGGAGCCTCAACAAATGCCTTCAAGGCGATTTCGCACAGCACCAGCCCTCGTGGCAGCTTTTCTGTTTTGCTGCCAGGGAACCATCGCTACCCACGCCCAGCAGCCCGACTCCGCCGCAATCATTCACAAAATTGACGCCGCGGTCAAAGCCCGGATTGACGGTATCGTTGGCTACACGGATACCGAACACTATGCCGTTTACAGAAACAACGACGAAGTTCATCCAGTTGCGGAAATGACCGTCAAAACCACCTATCGCCAGGACTCCGGCAAAACTTACGCCATCCTTTCGCAATCCGGCTCGCAAATCATACGAAACATGGTGTTGGGCTCCATCCTGGACAATGAAAGGCACGTCAACATGTCCGGCACACGCGAGGGGTCCTGGATTACCTCCGCGAACTACGAAATGAAGCTCCAGTCCGGCGCGACGCAGTCCTTGAATGGGCGGGATTGCTATCTCCTTCGCCTTATCCCCAAACGCAAGGCACCCTTCCTGGTCGATGGAACTCTCTGGGTGGACGCCAGGGACGGCACCATCGTCCAGCTTGAGGGACTTGCGTCCAAGAGCGCTTCCTACCTGACCGGACCTACGCAGATGATGCGGCAGTACACAAACATCTACGGCTTTGCCGAGGCAACCCAGGCCAGAGCCGTCTCCAACAGCTTCCTCTTCGGTCAAACCGTCGTAACCATAGATTACCGCGACTACCAGATCCAGCTTCGTCCTACCCTGTAAGCGGGCCCTTCCCTCACCGCTACAAACAACGCCAGAATTTCGGCCCGCGCTTCCCGGCAGGCATTTTTCCCGATTCGGGACGTTTTCAAGAGATGCCATAGGGTGGGATAATCAAAATTCCAGGTGACCGTGGTCACGGAGAGATCAAGGCTATTGCAAGTACAAGATAACTAGACGTGGAACTCAGCGCGGCTGCACTTCGCTGCGCGTTTCGCTCCATATCCTGGAGGAATTGTGCCAGCATTCATCCCTCCGCCGCTGCCAAGCGACGATAAACGATGGAAAATCGTGAACGGCACCATGCGCAAGAATGGTTTTGCCCGCCACGCTCTCATTGAAACGCTCCACACCGTGCAGTCTTCGTTCGGATACCTTGACGACGACGCGATCCGTTTCGTTGCTCTTTCGCTGCGTGTGCCGCTGAGCCAGGCTTACGGCGTGGTGACCTTTTACCACTACTTCAGCCTCAAGCCCCCCGGCAAGCACACCTTCACGATCTGCGCCGGCACGGCCTGCTATATCAAGGGCGCCGACAAGCTTATAGACGCGGCCGAAAAGCACTTGGGCATCCCCCAGGGTCAAACCACTTCAGACGGACAAATCAGCCTGATGACGGCCCGCTGCGTGGGCGCCTGCAGTCGCGCCCCCGTCGTTCTGTCCGATGGCGAAGTGTCGGGCGAAATGTCCGCTGAGCTGATGGTCGAGCAACTGGAAAGGTGGGCGGTGGAATGACAATCGAGGAGCTCGAACAAATAGCTGAAAGCGTCTCCCAGGAGAACGCGAAATACGATTATGAAGTGAACGTCTGCATGGACCTTGCCTGTGCCAGCCAGGGCGCGGAAAAGTTGCGCGACGCGCTGGTCAGGGCCGCAGAGGCATCCGGAAAAAGCGTATTCGTCCGCCGCACCGGATGCATGGGACCATGTTCGGCCGGGCCGCTGGTCCGCGTGGACCCGGATGAGACCCTTTACAAGCATGTGCACGCCAACCATGCGGAAGCGGTTGTGGCCAGCTTGGGCGGCAAGCCGGTGCCTGAGTTGCAGTGCGACCTCAACGAGCACTTCGGCAGCCAAGTCCGCGTCGTTCTTGAGAACGCCGGATACATCGACCCTGAGAAGATTGACGACTACATCGCCCGCGACGGATACAAGGCGTTGCTGCTGGTGCTCACCGAGATGACGCCCAGCGGCGTGATCCACCGCATCACCGAGAGCGGCCTCCGTGGTCGCGGCGGCGGCGGCTATCCAACGGGTCTGAAATGGGGAACGGTTGCCAAGTCCCACGGCGACCTCAAGTACGTCGTCTGCAACGGCGACGAGGGCGATCCAGGCGCATTCATGGACCGCAGCGTCATGGAAGGCGACCCGCATCGCGTCCTCGAAGGCATGGCCATCGCCGCTTACGCGGTCGGTGCCAGCAAAGGATTCATCTACGTGCGCGCCGAGTATCCGGTAGCCGTTGCCCGGCTCACCGCGGCCTTGCGCGACGCGCGGCGGCGCGGCCTGCTCGGCAATAACATCGGCAATACTCCCTTCAGCTTCGACATCGAAATCCGCCTCGGCGCGGGAGCCTTTGTCTGCGGCGAAGAGACGGCTTTGCTCGCCTCCATCGAAGGCCGGCGCGGCGCTCCCAGAACCCGCCCGCCCTATCCCGCCATGAGCGGACTGTGGGGCAAGCCCACGCTCATCAACAACGTTGAAACCTACGCCAACATCGCGCCCATCGTACGCAACGGCGGCAGGTGGTTCTTCAACATGGGCTCGGAGAGAAGCAAGGGCACCAAGGTCTTTGCGCTCACCGGCAAAATCACCAACACCGGCCTCGTTGAAGTCCCCATGGGCATCAAGCTCCGCGAGATCATCGATGTCATCGGTGGCGGCGTTCCCGGCGGACATACCTTCAAGGCGGTGCAAACCGGCGGTCCCTCCGGCGGCTGCATTCCTGCCGAGATGCTGGACATCGGCGTCAGCTACGACGCCCTGCTCAAGATGGGCTCCATCATGGGCTCCGGCGGCATGATCGTCATGGACGACACTTCATGCATGGTCAACGTGGCCCGCTTCTTCATCGAGTTCTGCATGACCGAGTCCTGCGGCAAGTGCATTCCCTGCCGCGCCGGAACAGCCCAGATGCACACCTTGCTCACCCGCATCTGCGACGGTACCGGCACCATGGAAGACCTCGAATTGCTTGAGGACCTGTGCTCCACGGTCAAGGAGGCCAGCCTCTGCGGCCTCGGACAGACAGCCCCCAATCCGGTGCTCAGCACGCTGAAATACTTCAGAAACGAGTACATTGACCACATCGTGCACAAGCGCTGTCAGGCTGGCGTCTGCAATATCAAAGCTCCCGTGGAGGTGTTGGCATGAGTGTCGAGCAGGACGTCAAAACTCTAATCATCGACGACCAGGAGGTCAGCGCCAGCGCCGGCCAGACCATCCTCGAAGTGGCCCGGGAGAATGACATCGACATTCCCACCCTCTGCCATCTCGACGGCCTGAGCGAAGTGGGCGCATGCCGCCTCTGCCTGGTTGAAATCAAGGGCAGCAACAAGCTCTTGCCGGCCTGCGTCGCCACCGTGCAGGAAGGCATGGAAGTCAGCACCAACACGGAGCGGCTGCAGAAGCATCGCCGCACCATCCTTGAGCTGCTCTTCGCCGAGCGCAACCACATCTGCTCGGTCTGCGTCTCCAACGGGCACTGCGAACTGCAGTCCCTCGGGCAGGAGCTGGGTGTAACCCACGTCCGTCTGCCCTATCGCAATCCCGAACTCACCGTCGACGCCTCGCACGAGCGCTTTACCGCCGACCACAACCGCTGCATCCTCTGCACGCGCTGCGTCCGGGTCTGTGCGGAAATTGAAGGCGCGCACATCTGGGATGTCATGGGCCGCGGCATCAACTCGCTAATCATTACCGACCTGCACCAGGACTGGGGAACTTCAGCTTGCACACGCTGCGGAAAATGCGTGCAGGTCTGCCCCACAGGAGCTCTCTTTGACAAGAGCAAGATCGGCTCCGATCATCCCAAGTATCCCGATTTTCTGCCTCAATTGAATCTCATGAGGGAAGCGCAATGAGCAAACTGAAACTGGCAACGGTCTGGCTGGACGGATGCTCCGGCTGTCACATGTCGTTTCTTGACATGGACGAGCGGCTCCTCGCACTGGCTGAGTTGGTCGATGTGGTCTACAGCCCCATCGTGGATACCAAGGAGTTCCCCGACGAGGTCGATATCGCCCTGGTCGAGGGCGCCGTGGCCTCGGTGGACGACGAGAAGAAAATCAAAAAAATTCGTGCCCACTCCAAAACGCTGATCGCCATGGGCGACTGCGCCGTGGCCGGCAACGTGCCCTCCATGCGCAATCCCTTCGGCCCGGAAGCCATTCTGAACCGGGCATACATTGAAAACGCCGATCTCCAGCAGCAGATTCCCTGTGTCGTTGTGCCTAAACTGCTGCGGGTCGTGCGTCCCATCCACGAGTTTGTCAAAGTGGATGTCTTCCTGCCCGGCTGCCCGCCCTCGGCTGACACTTTCCACACAGCGCTGACCGCGCTGATCACCGGTGAGCCGCTGGATATTCCAGCCCTCACGCGCTTTGGAGCCTAAGCCCCTTGGAGTCCGAGTTATGACCCAGACGATCACCATCGATCCCGTAACGCGCCTTGAAGGGCACGGCAAAATCACCATCCAACTCAACGGACAGGGTGAAGTAGCAGACGCACACTTCCACGTCACGCAGGTGCGCGGCTTTGAGAAGTTCTCTGAAGGCCGGCCGTTCTATGAGATGCCCAGCCTTATGGCCCGCATCTGCGGCATCTGCCCGGTCTCGCACCTCATTGCCTCGGCCAAGGCCTGCGAAGCCATCATGTCGGTCCGCATTCCGCATACCGCCGCGCAACTGCGGCGCATGTTGAATCTGGCGCAGATGGTGCAGTCCCATGCCCTGAGCTTCTTCCACCTCTCCTCGCCCGACCTTCTGCTGGGCATGGAGTCGGACCCCGCCAAGCGCCACATCTTCGGCGTCGCGGCGGCCAGGCCCGACCTGGGCCTCGCCGGCATCGGTCTGCGGCGCTTCGGCCAGCACATCATCGAGCTCCTCGGCAACAAACGCATCCATCCGGGATGGGTTGTTCCCGGTGGCGTCACCGAGCCGTTGACTGCCTCCAAGCGCGACGAGATCCTTGCCATGCTGCCCGAGGCCTATGCCAACATCGCGCTGGCCCTTACCGCTTACAAGCAGATCGCCGACCGCTTCCATCAGGAGATCTCGGTCTTCGCCAACTTCCCATCCAACTACCTGGGCCTCATCAACGAGGACGAGTCCATCGAGTTTACCGATGGCACGTTGCGTCTGATCGATCCGCAGGGCAGCATCATCGAGGATGGCATCACGGCCAACCGCTTCACTGAGGTCATCGGCGAGGCAGTCGAGCCTTACTCCTACACCAAGTTCGTTTATTACAAGCCGCTTGGCTATCCTGAAGGCAGTTACCGCGTAGGCCCGCTGGCTCGGCTCAACATCGTCAAGCGCATGGGAACGCCGCTGGCCGAGAAGGAATTCGCCGAGTACAAGCAGTTGTCCAGCGGCCCCATCGAGAGCTCGTTCTTCTATCACCACGCCCGCCTCGTCGAGGCCCTCTACGGCATCGAGAAGATCGAACAGATTCTTACCGATCCGCTCATCCTCGACAAGCATGTGCGCGCCACAGCCGGTGTCAACCGTCTTGAAGGCGCAGGACAAATCGAGGCCCCTCGCGGCACGCTCAGCCACCACTACAAGGTGGACGAAAACGGCCTCATCACCTGGGCCAATCTCGTCGTCGCCACCGGCCACAACAACAACGCCATGAACAAGGGCGTTCTTCAGGCAGCCAAATCCTACGTAAGGGACGGCAAATTCACCGAGGGCGCACTCAACCGCATCGAGGCCGTGATCCGCACCTTCGATCCCTGCCTCAGTTGCTCCACGCATGCCTTCGGCAAAATGCCGCTGGCCGTCTCGCTCGTCTCCGCCGATGGCGAAGTCGTCGACCGGCTCATCCGCTAACCGTTCTTCTGTTGCTCTATTCTCGCTCCCCGTTCTTTGCAGTTATTGCGAAGGGCGGGGAGCGAAAATGTTTATATAGGATATTTATATAGGATATGTATTCCACTCCCGTTGAAAGCGCCACGACTGCAATGACCCCAGTCCAACCCCGATGCCTCATCCTTGCCTGCGGCAACACACTGCGCGGCGATGACGGTGTCGGCATCTGGCTTGCCGATTGGGCCGAACAGCGTTTCCGCACCGAACCCCGGGTGCGCGTCCTGGCCTGTCAGCAATGGACTCCCGAACTGGCCGGTGACATAGCTCCCGCCGATTCTATTCTTTTCATCGATTGCTCCATCGCTTCCGCTCCCGGATCGCTCAACCTCGCGCCTGTCACGCCGGCCGCCGGCCAGATGGAACTGGCCACCCATCACCAGGGCGCAGCCGAACTGCTCGCCCTCGCTCGCGAACTCTACAATTCCCTGCCCCGCCAGGCTCTCCTGCTCACCATCGGCGCCGGCTCAACGGAACTCGGTGAAGTCTTCAGCAGTACTGTGACCACTGCACTTCCCGATGCCTGCCGCCTGATCGAAGACACCGTCCAGCGCCTTCTCGCCGCTGCTGAGTAACCCCGCCGCGTGTTGCGCTTATGATGGGTGCGGCGCAGTTTTCATGCAGCGTGGAGTTCTCTTTTTGGAGGTATCGTGGAAAGACGACGGTTCCTGGCTGCTTCTCTTGCCGCTTCTGCACTCACTCTGACAAACAAGGCTACCGGCGCTCTTCCGCTGTTGCATCCCCGCCGCAGCTATCGCTTTGACCGCACCATCTCCCGCGCAGTGCTGGACAACTATCTCTCCCGCGCCATTTCCATGGAGGGCCTGCTCAACGGCCGCGGCGATCTCGACGACAACATCCGCATGCTCAAGAGCACCGGCGCAAAATACATCGGTCGCAGCATCTGTCTCTGGGGCCGCGAAGCCGGTCTGCTCCATAATTTCGAGCGCGCCCGGCAGCAGCTCCCGCTGGTCCACGCCGCCGACCCTGAGATGATTCTCGAAGCCTGCATCTTCGAGATCGTCACCACAGAGGTCGAGCAGGTCCCGGTTCCTGAATGGGCCTTCACCGCCCTGGGAATGCCCGTCGAAAAGCGGAATTTCCGCTACGACCCCATGCTCTATCCCCTGCCGCAGCGCACGCGTTCCTGGGGCAAAAACAGCGGCGTTCCCGATGTCAGCCAGCTTGAAACCCAGCTCTGGTTCTATTTCCTCGCTGCATCCTACATCGATCTCGGTTTCGAAGGCATTCACTGGGGCCAGATGGAGATCATGAATCACAACGATCCCGATCTCGCCCACTACGCCCGCGTCTTCGAGCTGGTTCGCGCCTATGCCGCGCAGCACGCGCGCCGCCGCATGGTGCTCTCAAATGCCCACGTCCCCTCGGGAGGTCTGGTCCGCGACGGGCAGCTCCTGCTCGACTTCCATGCCTTCCCGTTGCGCATCAAGGAGGTTCCCGACAAGCCGCAGGAAGCGATTCTGCAGGTTGGCTACGTTGACAGCATCTTCCTGCGCAGCAAAGGCGGGCGAACCTTCAGCGGCTGGACCTGCGAACACCTGCCGTATCTCGTCGAATTCGATAACTGGGGCGTCAGCAAGCATCCCGGCCAATCGGAACAGACTGAGGGACGACAAGTGCCCGGCGCCTTCTGGATCTGGGGTTACGATGAGATCTCCTGGTTTGCGCACCAGAGCAAAGCCTACCGCGCCCAGTGGCTCCGCTATGCCTGGAATTGGGTCAGGAAAACCGATCCCAACGGCTATCTGCAAATGCCCGGCAGCCGGACGGAATCCTCGCCGCTCGATCACCGCCGCTGGTACTTCGCAAATGCCCCCAGCCCTAGAACGCCGGAGGGGCTCGGCGATGAAGACGCGATTCGCGCCATCTGGAAGAGCGATCGATAAACCGCTCGTTCTCCTGCGCAAACAACTGGGGCTTTCGCCTCTGGAGTGCGGCTTCTAAAAGCCTGCCCCAGGATCGAAAGCCCCATTTTTCTACTCTTGCCTTTGGTTCTTAGAACGCCGCCACTGTCTGACGCAGGCTGTACGAGCTGAGCGTCTTGATGTAGTTGCCGCGGTCGAATGGAGAGGTGTCGGGCACGGAGCGCCGGCTCAGGCAGCCGCGCGTCTCCCACAGCGACGTGTACTCGCGCTTCTCCAGCCAGTACTGCATGTCCGCCAAAACCCTGCGGATATGCTCGATGCCGTGAATGTGCAGCGCCGAACACATCATGGTCACGCCCGCGCCGGCCATGATCCCCTTCAACACATCCTCGGCCGAGTGAACGCCGCCGGTGATCGCGAGATCGATGTTCATATGCCCGTAGAGAATCGCCGCCCAGTGCAGCCGCGGCAGCAGCTCCGAGGGCGTGGAGAAGTGCAGCGTGGGCCGCACCTCGAGCGTCTCGATGTCGAAGTCCGGCTGGTAGAACCGGTTGAACAGCACCACGCCGCGCGCTCCCGCGTCTTCAAGCCGCGAAACCAGGTGCGGAATGCTGGTGAACGACTGCGACAGCTTCACCGCCACGGGAATCTTGACCGCGCCGGTAACGGACGCCACCAGTTCCAGCAGTTGCAATTCAAGCTCTGCCGAGGTCTGGCTGCGGTCCGTGGCCAATGCGTACGTGTTCAGTTCGATGGCGTCGGCCCCGGCCTGTTCCATATCCTTGGCAAACCGCACCCAACCGCCGGGAGTAGCGCCATTCAGACTGGCCATGATCGGTATCTTCACCGCTTCCTTGGCGCGCCGCAGATGCTCCAGGTAGGTCTCGTTCGTCATGCGGTAATCGTTCAGGTCCGGCAGGTACCCCAGCGACTCGGCAAACGACTCCGTACCGCGGTCCAGGTCCTCATTCAGCGCCCGCGACTCAAGCTCCAACTGCTCCTCGAACAGCGAGGTCAGCACAATCGCCGAAGCGCCCGCATCTTCCATCCGCCGGACGCTGTCCAATGACTCCGAAAGCGGCGTGGATGAAACTACAATGGGACCGTTCAGCTTCAATCCCAGGTACTGTGTTGAAAAATCTATCATTTCGCACCTCCGGCAGTTACGGCCGCCTTTGTCTCTTCTGGTTTCTCTTCCGGCGCAATGTGCGGCGTCTCGCCACGGCCAGGCATCGTGGACCGCGCGGAGTAAACCCTCCACTGGCGCTCCACATCGTCCTGCGCTTCCTTCAGCAGTTCCGCTGCCAGCTCGGGATTACTGCGCGCCAGCATCGTATAGCGGGCCTCGCGGTAAGTGTATTCCTTGAGCCGGATCGACGGCGCCTTGGAATCGAGCTGGAAGGGATTCTTGCCTTCCTCGCGCAATCCGGGGTTGTAGCGCATCAGCGGCCAGTAGCCCGACTGCACGGCCAGCTTCTGCTGCTCCAGCCCGTGAATCAGGTCGTACCCGTGCGCAATGCAGCTCGAGTAGGCGATGATCAGCGACGGACCCTCGTGCGCTTCGGCCTCCTGGAAGGCCTTCACCACATGGGTGTCGTTGCCGCCCAGCGCCACCTGCGCCACATACACTGAGCCGTAGCTCACTGCTTCCATGGCCAGGTCTTTTCTGCTGTTCGGCTTGCCGGCCGCGGCAAACTTCGCCACCGCGCCGCGCGGCGTTGCCTTGGACATCTGGCCGCCCGTATTCGAGTAGACCTCGGTGTCCAGTACCAGCACGTTCACGTTCTTGCCCGATCCCAGCACATGGTCCAGTCCGCCGAAACCGATGTCGAACGCCCATCCGTCCCCGCCCAGGATCCACACGCTCTTCCGCACCAATGTATCGGCAATCGCCAACAGGTTGCGCGCATCGGAACTCTCGTTCCCCGCCAGCTTGTCGCGCAGCGCCAGAACGCGCTTCCTCTGCTCGCCGATCTCCGTCTCAGTCTTCTGCGAGGCCGTCAACAGGACCGTCACCAGCTCGTCGCCAATCGCCGGCGCAAGCCGCGTCGTCAGCGTCTCGGCAAAAATCTTCTGCTGATCCAGCGCGATTCTCATGCCGAAGCCGAATTCCGCGTTGTCTTCGAACAGTGAGTTGGCCCACGTCGGTCCGCGTCCCTCGCTGTTGCTGGTGTAAGGCGTGGTCGGCAGGTTGCCGCCGTAAATCGACGAGCAGCCGGTTGCGTTCGCAATGTACAGGCGGTCGCCGAACAGTTGCGTCAGCAGCTTCACATACGCCGTCTCGCCGCAACCCGCGCATGCGCCCGAGAACTCAAACAGCGGCTGCAACAGTTGAATGTCCTTCACCTGGCTGTGCGACAGCTTGCTGCGGTCCACCTCAGGAAGGTTCAGGAAGAAATCCCAGTTGTCGCGCTCGGCTTCGCGCAGCGGTGCCTGTGGCGCCATGTTGATCGCCTTGTGGCTGGCGTCGCTCTTGCTCTTCACCGGGCAAACATCCACGCACACCGCGCAGCCCGTGCAATCTTCGGGCGCCACCTGCAGCGTGTACCGCTCCTGGTCCATCGCCTTCCACTTCGGCTTGGCCCACTGGAAGGTCGCCGGTGACTTGTCGCCAAGTTCCGGGCTGTACACCTTGGCGCGAATCACTGCATGCGGGCAAACCATCACGCACTTGCCGCACTGGATGCAAAGATCCTTGTCCCAGACCGGAATGAACTGCGCAATATTCCGCTTCTCCCACTGCGCCGTGCCCGTCGGGAACGCGCCGCCGGCCGGAATCGCGCTCACCGGCAGCAGGTCGCCATGACCGCCGGCAATCTGGCCCAGCACGTTGCGCACAAACTCCGGCGCCTTGCCGGAGATTGAAGGAATCAGATCGAACTGCGACGATGCAGCCGACGGCAGCTCCACCTTTTCCAGGTGCGCCAGAGCGTGATCCACGGCGGCAAAGTTCTTCGCCACCACCGCTTCGCCGCGCTTGCCGTAGGTCTTCTTGATGGACTTCTTGATCTGCTCAATGGCCTCATCGCGCGGCAGCACGCCGCTGATGGCAAAGAAGCAGGTCTGCATGATGGTATTGATGCGCGTGCCCATTCCAGCCTCGCGCGCCACCTTGTAGCCGTCGATCACATAAAACTCGATCTTCTTGCGCAGCATCTCCTGCTGCGTGGTCTTGGGCAAATGGTCCCAGACCTCGGCCGCCGAATAAGGCGAGTTCAGCAGGAACACCGCGCCCGGCATCGCCGCTTCCACCGCGTCCATCTTCTCCAGGAAGCTGAAGTTGTGGCAGGCAATAAAGCTCGCGCGCGTGATCAGATAAGAAGACCGGATCGGGTTCGGCCCGAAGCGCAGGTGCGAGGTCGTCATCGAACCCGACTTCTTCGAGTCGTACACAAAATAGCCCTGCGCAAAATTCGGCGTTTCGCTGCCGATGATCTTGATCGAGTTCTTGTTCGCGCCCACGGTGCCGTCCGAACCAAGACCGTAGAACAGCGCCCGCACCGTCTTCGGATCTTCGGTCGAGAACGAATCGTCGTAGGTCAGGCTGGTGTGCGTCACGTCGTCGTTGATGCCGATCGTGAAGTGGTTCTTCGGAGCCTTCTTCTGCATCTCGTCGAAGATGCCCTTCACCATGGCCGGCGTAAATTCCTTCGATGAAAGTCCGTAGCGCCCGCCAATCACGGTAGGCATCGCGGCAAACGGCAGGCTGGAGGCGTGCTCGGCCAGCACGGTAATAATGTCCTGGTAAAGCGGCTCGCCCGCTCCGCCCGGTTCCTTGCAGCGGTCCAGAACGGCAATCGACTTCACCGTCGCCGGCATCGCGGCCAGGAAGGCCTTCGAGTCAAACGGCCGGAACAGCCGTACCTTGACCATGCCGATCTTCTCGCCCTGTTTCACCATCAAGTCCACGGCCTCTTCCGCCGCTTCGGCGCCAGAGCCCATCAACACAATCACGCGCTCCGCATCCGGCGCGCCGTAATAATCAAACAGGTGATACGCGCGGCCGGTCTGCGCCGCAAAACGGTTCATCACGTCCTGCACGATTCCCGGAACCGCGTCGTGGAACGGATTGCAGGCCTCGCGCGCCTGGAAGAACACATCTGGATTCTGCGCCGTGCCGCGAATGATCGGACGGTCGGAGCTCAGCGCATTCTTGCGGAACTCGATCAGGTACTTGTCGTCCACCATCGAGCGAATCGTATCGTCGCTGATCGGCAGAATCTTGCCCACTTCGTGCGAAGTGCGGAAGCCATCAAAGAAATGAATGAACGGAATGCGCGACTCCAGCGTGGCAACCTGTGCCACCAGCGCCAGGTCGTGTACTTCCTGCACCGAGTTCGAGCACAACATCGCCCAGCCCGTCGAACGGCAAGCCATCACGTCCGAGTGGTCGCCGAAAATCGAAAGCGCGTGTGTGGCCAGCGTGCGGGCCGTCACGTGCATCGTCGCCGGGGTCAGTTCACCGGCAATCTTGAACATGTTGGGAATCATCAGCAGCAAACCCTGTGACGCCGTAAAGGTCGTCCCGAAGGCTCCAGCCTGCAACGCCCCGTGCAGCGCACCGGAAGCGCCGCCCTCGCTCTGAAGCTCCTCGACCACGGGCAATGCGCCCCAAATATTTTTCTTTCCTTCAGACCGCCACTGATCGGCCCACTCGGCCATCGGCGACGAGGGGGTAATCGGGTAAATAGCGACGACTTCGGAGAGACGATAGGCAACCGAGGCGGCTGCCTCGTTCCCATCCAAAATCACTGTCTTGCTGACCGTTTTCTGTTCACTCATTCCGTATGCCTCATAGCGCGGCCCGGGGTGTATCAACCGCTAGCTTGAGTCTCATCTCTGGGGGGGATGGAGTGGCAGTGATGCGGGGCACAGGGCGGGTAGCGAATCCCGCATTATGAAATTAAGTTCATAATATGAATAACTCTTCCAGCCACGCGCCGGTTCCTTTAACTTCCCTTGATTAGCCCTGCAAAACTCCGGCCAGACAATCGCCTTCACCCCAGCAGCGCCGCCACCTTCGGCATCCACTCCCCTATCGCGATCTTCTGCGGGCAAAGCTCCGCGCAAACTCCGCAATCGATGCACGATTCGGCTCGCTGGCCTTCCTGCAGCATCACCTTGTACCGGAACCGCGCAGCCGGCTCATCGTCGTACAGGTGCACAAAATTGAACAGTTCGAAATTCGCGGGAATGTTCAGCCCGTTGGGGCACGGCATGCAGTAGCCGCACTTGCTGCAGGGAATCACCGTGCGCGCGCTGTATTGCTCCCGAACCTGTGCAATCAACTCCTGCTCCGCCTGGCCGAAGACCCCTGTCCGCGAAGCCTCGGCAATGCGCAGGTTTTCTTCCACCTGCTCCATGGTACTCATCCCGCTCAACACCACGGAAACTTCCGGCTGATCCCACAGCCAATCCAGCGCCCACTCCACCGCAGAGCGCCGCACCGCAAAGCTATCCATGGTCTCTCGTATATTGTCCGGCGGCGTTGCCAGCCGTCCGCCAATCAGCGGCTCCATCGCCACCACGGCCAGCCCCTTGCCCGCCGCCAGCTTCAGGCCGCGCGTGCCCGCCTGGTTCTCCGTATCCATGTAGTTGTATTGAATCTGGCAAAAACTCCACAGGTCACTGCCGTTCATGATCTCTTCAAAGCTCTCGTACTCGTCGTGAAACGAGAAGCCCAAATGCCCAATGCGCCCGTCGGCCAGCGCCGCGGCCGCGCGCTCCAGAACATCGTGCTTCAGTACAATATCCCGCCAGCGGCTCTTGTCCAGCGCGTGCAGCAGGTAAAAATCAATACGATCGGTCTCGAGCTTCCTCAGTTGCTCGTCGAGCAGCCTGTCGAAATCCTCCCGCCCCGCGACCATCCACACCGGCAGTTTGGTGGCCAGCTTTACCTTGTCTCTGTAGCCGTCCTTGAGTGCCTTGCCCACCACCACCTCGCTCTGGCCTTCGTGGTAGGGATAAGCGGTGTCCACATAGTTCACGCCGTTATCGATGGCGTAGTGCAGCATGTGCACGGCTTCTGCCTGGTCAATCTCCCCGCTGCCGCGCTTTCCATCCAGCGTGGGCAGCCGCATGCACCCAAAACCCAGCGCCGAACCTTTCCAATCCAGTCTTCCAAAACCGCGATAGTTCACTTTCCAGCTCGCTTCCCCGGTTCAAGCAAAGGACTCTACTCCCGAACGCCCAACAGCCCTCGTTGCTCCCCGCCCGCCAGCCCCTCCACCAGCGCCGCCCACTCGGCCTCCAGCGAAGCCCGGTAAAACCCGCGCCCAGCCCGCTGGTACCAGTAGTCCGCATTCGCACCCGAGCCTTCTTTACGGTGCAGGTAGGCGTGAACAGCCATCCCCTCAAGAGTTTCCAACTCGTCCACTAGTTGGTGGGCCAGAACCCAGTCCCCTTTTTCGTCCCACCACAAAGCCGCCAGCGGCGCCGGCAGCCCCTGCGGCGGAACTTCGTGAATCACCGTAGCCCGAAATTCTTCAGCCTGCATGGAGTCCTTTTATCACCCAATCCCCCTGTCCGCAATGGCCAATTTCCCGACCTAATGTGATTTCGGTCACATCCAACCCCCTTCATCCCTGATAAAAAAGACTCATCGTTCCGATAAAGCAGGTAGAGGGGTCCGCCAGGGGGCTTGGGGTGGAAGGCGCAGATTTGTGCCTGCCGTCTCCTTCTGGAAGTCGAACCATGGCTATACATCCAAAACAAGGTCAAAAAAGCACAGTTTGCGAGACGGCCCTAAATGGTCGTATACTGAACTACGACCATTCCAGTCGTAGTTTTCGGCTGCTCTCCTTCAAGCAGCCCTCGGGAGTTCGGCAGTTGAGCGTTTTGAGCCAGTTAAAAGTCGGCGAGAGCGGGGTTCTGGTAGCCCTCGACCTGCGTGAATCCGTCCAGAACCACCTCATGCACATGGGCTTCGTCCCCGATGCGCTGGTAACCGTCCTGCGCCGCGCCCCGGCCGGCGACCCCACCGTTTACGGCGTTGACGGCATGGAGATTGCCCTCCGCCATGAAACCGCCGACGCCATCCGCGTCCGTGAGCCCGAAGCCCTTGACGAGAAGCTTCCCGTCGCCGCCGATGCCGATCTCCCCGAACTGCTCGAGGCATCGCGATGAGCAGTTGCTGCGCCCCCCCGGATTTCAAGCCGCCCGTCACTCCTCCGCCTGATGGCGCGCTCAAGACCGTTGTTCTCATTGGCCCTCCCAACTCCGGCAAGTCCACCCTTTTCAACCGCCTCACCGGTCTCCGCCAGAAGGTTGCCAACTATCCCGGCGTCACCGTCGAGCAGCGCATGGGCCTCATGGCCGGCGTCGGACGCGACGATCTCACCCTCATTGACCTGCCCGGCATCTACTCCCTCAATCCCTACTCTGAAGATGCCCGCGTCTCCGTCGATGTGCTGAGCGGCAAAATGCCCGGCACGCCCAGGCCTGACGCCGTCCTGCTCGTCCTCGATTCCCTGCACCTCACCCGCCAGCTCATGCTTGCCGCGCCAGTCCTGGCCCAGGGCCTGCCCACCCTGGTTCTGCTCAACATGAGCGACCTCATGGAGTCCCGCGGCGGCCACATCGACACCCTCAGGCTGGCCCGCGAGCTCGGCTGCCCCGTAGCCCAGATCAGCGCCGTTCACGGAACCGGCATCGATGCCGTTCCCCTCTTCCTGAACCAGCAAACCAGCCGCGAAGCCGCCAAGCCGCTCGCCCTGCCCGTTGTGGGCAATGCCGCCAGCGCCCACGCCTGGGCCGCCCAGGTCAGCCGCAACACCGGCTACCGCGCTCCCCTTTCCGTTGAAAACAGCCGCAAAATCGACGACATCCTCCTCCACCGCATCTGGGGACCGCTGCTTTTTCTCGTCGTCGTCGTCGGCGTCTTTGAGGTCGTCTTCTCCATCGGCCAGCCCCTCTCCGACGGCTTTGGAGAGATCCTCGCCCGCATCGGCGACTTCGTCCGCCCCATCCTGCCCGCCGGCTGGATTCAGTCCCTCCTCCTCGACGGCGCATGGAAGGGCATCTCCTCGGTACTCGTCTTCCTCCCTCAGATCCTTCTGCTTTTTCTCTTCATCGGAGTTCTCGAGGACTCCGGCTATCTGTCCCGCGCCGCCCTCATCGCCGACCGCGTCATGCGCACCATCGGCCTCAACGGCAAGGCCTTCATCCCCCTGCTCTCCGCCTACGCCTGCGCCGTTCCCGCCATCATGGCCACGCGCACCATTGAGAACAAGCGCGACCGCTTCGCCACCATCCTCGTCACACCCTTCATGACCTGTTCGGCGCGCCTGCCCGTTTACATGCTCCTGATCGCCGCCTTCATCCCCAACACCGTTTACCTCCACGGCTTTCTCGGCCTGCGCACCATCGTCATGCTCTCGCTCTATCTCGCCGGCTTTATCGGCGCCATGACCACCGCCTGGCTGCTCAAAAGCTCCATCCTCAAGTCCAGTGAAACCCCCTTCATCCTGGAACTGCCCCAGTACCGCATGCCCACTCTGCGCTCCCTGGCCATGCGCCTTGTTGACCGCGCCAAAATCTTCCTCCGCCAGGCCGGAACCATCATCCTCTGCGTCACCCTCGCCCTCTGGATTCTGGCCCACATGCCGGTCCTCCACGGGCCCACCGGCGCGTACACAGCTCCTGAACTCGCTGACAGCGTCATCGGACGCATGGGCCACTTCATTGAGCCCGCCATTGCCCCCCTCGGCTTCAACTGGAAGATCGGCATCGGCCTGCTCTCCTCGGTCCTCGCCCGCGAAGTCATGGTCAGCACCATGGGCACCCTGTACGGCGCTGACCCCGGAACCCAGGCCCTCAGCCTGCAAACCGCCCTCCACCACGACATGACCCTCGGCGGCGCGCTGGCACTGATGATCTTCTTCGCCTTCGCCATGCAGTGCACCTCCACCATGGCCGTGGTCCGCCGCGAAACCAACAGTTGGAAGTGGCCCGCCATCCAGTTCATCTACATGCTCGTCCTCGCCTACGGAGCCGCCTTTGTGGTCAACCACGTAGCCATGCTCTTCGCCGGATAACGAGCGGATACTGCGGCCCATCCCCGGCCCTGTTGCGGTAAAGTAGCCCTATCCGTTCCAAACCATGCCTATCCCAATCAAAGCAATGCACGAGTCCCCCGTCCGCCGCTCTCTGCACGGCCTCAATTCCGCAGCCAATCCCTGGCCCGCCTTGAGACTCATCCTTTGCGGCGCGCTGAGTCTGGCCCTTGCAGCGACTTCCGGCGCCCAGCAGCCTCTCTCGCTCGCAGACGCCGGCCAGCGCGGCGCAGACCTCTATCAGCAATCGGCCGTCACAGGCATGGTGCTCGTCGTTGTCCGCAATCGTGAAGTCCTGGTGAAAACCTACGGCGAGACATTTCCCGGCAGCGGGCACGCTCCGGATGCCAACTCGCTCATCCGTCTCTGCTCCCTCTCCAAAGTCTTCACCGCCGGCCTGCTGACGCAGCTCGCGGCTGAAGGAAAAGTCGGCCTCAGCGATCCCCTTCAGCGCTATGCGCCACCCGGAAAAACCGTTCCCCTGGGCGCTGACGGCAGACCCATCACGCTTCTCAATCTGGCCACACACACCGCCGGCCTCCCGCGCGAAGTCGGTGCCTATCCCGCCAGAACGCCGCACTTCACTTTTCCCGGCGAGGCCTTTCGCTGGACATGGCTGCCCAAGCAAAAACTCATCTCGACTCCCGGTACTGCCGCTCTTTACTCCAACATAGGTTTCGACCTGCTCGGCGATGCGCTCGCTTCCGCCTCCCACATGTCTTACGCCCAGCTTTTGCATGACCGCCTGCTGCAGCCGCTTACCCTGTGGGATACCACGCTCGTCCCGTCCAGCGAACAATGTGCCCGTCTGTTGCGCGGGACACGCGATGAGGGCCCCTGCACGGACACACAACCCTCGGGTCCCAGCGGCGGCGTCTATTCCACTGCGACCGACATGGTCAAGCTCCTCCAATATCTCCTGCACGTTCCCGGATCTCCCGCCCAGCCTGCCGCGGCCCTCGCCGTCTACCTCAAGCCGCAACAGCTCGTCTCCGTGCAGGGTCTGAACCACGCCGGCGATCCCACCGGTATCGGTCTCGGTTGGATCCAGCTCGGCGACCCAGCCAACTCTTCCGTGGTGATGGAAAAAACCGGTGGTGGCGCAGGCTTTGAAACCTACATCGCCCTCAGTCCCCAGCGCCAGACCGGCGTCTTCCTCGCCGTCACGGAGGGCAGAGGCAAGGCCCACGTCGACTTCTACCAGGAATCCAATAACCTGCTCACCGCGCTGGCCAACGTGCCTCCCCTTCCCCCCAAGGTCCACGTCACCCGCACAGCCCGCATGAATCCAAAGGTCCACGTTCGGAAACACGCTACCAGGTCCACCAAAGCACAGAAGCACTCATTGGCAAGGAAACCTCGCTAACCTGCTAACTCGCCAAATCCGCGCAGCGGAGCTAACTTGCTGTCTTTGTTCTCCATCGCGGCTCACCAGCCCTTCTATAACCTGCGCGCCTTCCCTCTGATCGCAGGGTGCCCCTGGTCTCGATTTTGAGACCAGGGAATACAACCCGCACTATCCAGCCCTCAGCCGCACAAGTACGCCAGGCTATGAGAAACTAAAAGAGCACAAGCTCTCTGGCGCTGCCCACGAGTGCGCGCCCCAACAACGAATCAACCCAGCCCCATCCGGCCGCCGCAGCCGATACCAGTCTGCGGCCCGCACATAGGAACCAGACCAACCATGCTCAGTGTCAGCAACGTCACCATGCGCTACGGCGCCAAGATCCTCTTTGAGGATGTCAGCGTCAGCTTTGTCCCCGGCCGCCGCTACGGACTCACCGGCCCCAACGGCTCCGGCAAATCCACCTTCATGAAGCTGCTCACCGGCGAGCTAGACGCCCAGAAGGGCTCCGTCGTACGCCCGCGCAAGTTCGGCGTCCTCCGCCAGGATCAGTTCGCCTTTGACGCCTATCGCGTCATTGACACCGTCATCATGGGCAACAAGCCCCTCTGGGCCGCCCTTGAAGAGCGCGACCGCATCTACGAGAAGGCCGAGCTCTCCGACGCCGACGGCATGAGGCTGGGCGAGTTGGAAGGCGTCATCGGCGACGAGGACGGCTACACCGCCGAGGCCGACGCCGCCATTCTGCTCGACGGCCTCGACATTCCCGAGTCCATTCACGAGCGCAAGATGTCCGAGCTACAGGGCGGCCAGAAGGTCCGCGTCCTCCTCGCCCAGGCCCTCTTCGGCAAGCCTGAAGCCCTGCTCCTCGACGAGCCCACCAACTATCTCGATCTCGACTCCGTTCACTGGCTCCAGGACTTTCTCCTCGGCTACAACGGCACTCTCATCGCCATCTCCCACGACCGCCACTTCCTCAACACCGTCACCACCCACACCGCCGACATCGATTACCAGACCATCATCACCTACACCGGCGGCTACGACGACATGGTGATGGCCAAAACCCAGATCCGCTCCACGCTTGAAGCCCAGAACGCCCAGCGCGAAAAGAAGATCGATCAGCTCAACGACTTCATCGCACGGTTTGCCGCCGGAACCCGCTCGTCACAAGTTACGAGCCGCCGCAAGGAAGTCGAGCGCCTCCAGACCAACGACCTCGCGCGCTCCAACATCCAGCGCCCCTACATCCGTTTTGACCAGGTCCGTCCCAGCGGCAAGCACATCCTCGAGTTCAAGCACATCACCAAGCTTTATGACGGCCACAAAGTCATCGACGGCTTCACCGCCAACGTCCTCCGCGGTGAGCGCATCTGTCTCATGGGCCGCAACGGCGCCGGTAAAACCACGCTCATCAAGAGCCTGCTCGCCAACTATCCAGGCCTCGCCGACAAGGATTTCACTCTCGACTCCGGCAACGTCTTCTGGGGCCACGAAGCCCAGATCGGCTACTTCCCGCAGGACGTAGGCGCAACCATCGAGCCCGGACTCACCGTAGCCGAGTGGCTCCATCGCTGGAACCCTGCCGCCCACGTCGAAGAGATTCGCGGCATCCTCGGCCAAATGCTTTTCTCGGGCGAAGAGGGCGACAAGCAGACCAAGGCATTAAGCGGCGGCGAACAAGCCCGCCTGGCCTTCTGCAAGCTGATCCTCACCAAGCCCAACATCCTCATCTTCGACGAGCCCACCAACCACCTCGATCTCGAAGCCATCAACGCGCTCAACATCGCCCTGCAGCGCTACGAAGGCACCGTTCTATTGGTCACCCACGATCACGACTTGATTGACGAAGTCGCCACAAGGCTCTGGAACTTCAAGGAAGACGGCATCGAAGACTTCCAGGGCCCCTACGCCGAGTGGAAAGGCAAACACAACTAGGCAAACATGGTGGAGGCGAGCCACCAACCACCTTAACCATCGCTCGACTAAGATTCATTAGTTTCGGTGGATATGCATAGTGATTCATCATTGTCGCCTCCGGCAACAGCGCTTGGTTCCTCTATTAGGTTATAAACAGGCAAGCAACGTCTCACTCGCCAAGGTGCGTAGCTCTTGGCGAGATCCTTAGCTTCCTTTATCATCCGCATCCCTTCGATCCATGAGAGCGCCACTATGATCAAGAGAAGCGAATAGAAGCCTATCGCTATCCAAATGACTCGCGCGCGAACCAAGTCGGCATCATTCCTAATTATCCCGCCCGCGGAATACAGCGCGTATGCAGTAAATCCCGCCACAAGAAGAGCTACCCCACCGTACACAATCACAGAGACAAGTATGTGGGCGGCCTTCGATTGGTTAACATCCATAATTTTGTCACCCGCGGCTGAGCCCACAAGAGACCTCTCAACTCTCAGTTCGGATACATCGAACAACGCATCCTCGATGATTCGGACCGATATTCCATGACTCATTGCATTGACTGTCATGAGAGAGTGGAATGCGACAATTAGCCAGACCGGAACCGGGAGCAAAAGTAGAAAAAGCCAAGCAATAGGTCCATGGCTGAGATTGCCGATTAATGGTATGGCACCGATTAAATACGTCACTGCTATACCCATCATTGCCATAGCCGTATAGAACACATACGAAGCATCAGTTTTCTCGCCTTGATAGAGAGCTGCCAGCGCAGAGACAGAATCGCTGATTCCCATGTCCACATTGTTCTCTGGTTTGGCTTCTCGCATCTCTTGGATGTTATTTGGATTTGTGCCCATCGATTTTGACATCGCTGGTTTCCTTTCTTTGAATTTTCAATAAGGTGTTGCGATTATCGCTCGAACAGTCTCGCGAGGATACTCCACAAGAGGCAAGTGCCAGCGCCCGTTTCGGCCCTGCATTGTAGTAACCTCGAGGTTAGGGAATGCAACGCGCCAACCGGCTATCGCGTCTGATATCCGCACTAGTGGATCGTTGTCTGACAAATAGCCTTGCAAATAGATCACTTGATGAGCTATGCCAAGCAATTCACCGTCTTCCAGCGGACCGAACTTCGCGATGAAACAAGCCTGACTTGTCGCGGCCGGCATCCCGACCCACGCTCCAGCCTTATGAGCAGCACGGATAATGTCTTGGTTTGCGCCATCTTCGGTTGGAGGCTTAGTTCCGAATTCACTAAGTGAAGCCCACACAGCACTCGACAACGGGCCACCTCGGTACCAGCAACTGAGGTCGAACAGGAAGGCAGGCCGCTTGATATTAACTCGACTAGCAGGAGCCGAATCAAGAATCAGTGTGACCTTTCCATAAGGCGCACCTGCTTGACGATAATGATCTAGAAAAAATTTGCTGACCATGCCGCCCATCGATGCACCATATACGCGAAGCTCAACTGGCCTCAGTGAGTGTAGAGCAGCCATTACTTTTTCATAGATCTGTGAAACGTCAACCCCACGCTCAGCATAGTCAACAACGACCAATGCGTCGTCATCCGCTACGTATGGTGCGAAAGCTCTGCCTAGTGTTTCACCTGGCATAATGAAGCCTGGGAAAACCACAATCACGCGGTGCACTGTACCGGAGCGCGGATAAATAATATTCACGTCGGCATTTGTATTTGTTCGGTACCCAAAGCCTATTAACGCATCTATAGACAATAGAGCGGGAAGACCGGCTACGGCCCACCAAAACCATAACCTCCGATAATGCGCAATTTTCATATTTCCTCTCGGAATGTATGGTCGCGATTTAGGTTCGTTTTGCTGCTGGAATTGTACGCCGAGAAACCCATAATTGACGGCGGGGGCTCTCGATAGGGAAGGTGGCGGGTGGCGCAACCATAAACTAGCCACAAATGTGAGGGTGCACATCCTTGACGCAGTTTCATCGCGGCAAGGGAGGGTGGCCCAGGTCTTGGGGCTAGAAAAATGGAGCAGAGGAGCAGAACCGGACGGTAGCTGGCTTCTCCAGTAGTATGCTGTTTGGAAATGCCTTTTTACCTCTTTAACGTTGCGCACGACTGGATCGCAGCCCATCCGGTTACGATGACGCTTGTCATTTTTTCTGCCAGCGGCCTCATCTCGCTCTACAGCAAAGAGATAAAGGGCATTTTGCACCTCATACCCATCAGCGCACTCAGGACTGGGAGCCGAAGTCTAAGAGCTGGGATTCGGAACCTCATCCAGCAGGATCGAGATCATCTCCAATTGCTGGAATCGCTGCACAACAATTCGTACAGCCTATTAACCTACCTTGCTTTTTCAGTTACTTCCCTCTTCATGGACCTTTTTTACATAGGCTTGCTATTCCTCCTATTCCTCGTGGCTATGAGGGTGTTCTTTCATCGCTTTCAACTGTCGGACCTGTCTTTTCTCAGAACAATGATGATAGGAATAGCTTGCGGAAGGATCGCTCTGGTCAACCTAGTCCTACGCGATCTATGGAATTATGAAGAGCGGACAGATGAACGCCGCAAAACGATCGCAGCTCTGGAAGAAAAGCTGTCGTCGCAGAAGACGAAAGACTGAAAACAAACGCAGGAGTGAGAGTGTGGCGGGCGGGTGGCCCAGGTCTGGATTTTCAGACCTGGGAGACCACGACCCCGGCCGTAATGATCCTCTCATGGGAACGATTCGCCAACCGAAAAACTGCCACCACGCTTCGGCCCCCAAAAACGAGCGGGCCGCCCAAGGCGGCCCGCTCTAGCCCTATTCTGACCCAGGCTGGGGATCAGCAGATTCGTCTCTGCGAGTAACTACCGACAGTCTGCTCCCATTCTGGACTAAAAGCAAGTGGATGGCCCGCGGATTTCCCATCTATAAACCGGCGAGAATCGCATGGCTGCCTCACCCCTCAGCCAATTCGCCGCTTTGCCAATCAAGAGACACGCCGCCTCGCCACTTCTTCATACACCGCCGCATACTCCCGCGCCGGCTGCTCCCAGCTATAATTCCGCGCCATGCCGTTCAGCATCAGGCGTTTCCACGCTTTCTTGTTCTGGAAGGCCGCCAGCGCGCGGTCGATGGCCGCCAGCAAATCCGCCGCCTCGTACCCGTAAAACTTGAAGCCTGTCCCCGTCCCCTGCTCCGCGTTCCACTCTTCAATCGTGTCGTCCAGCCCGCCCGTCGCGCGCACAACCGGAACCGTTCCGTACTTGAGCGAATAAATCTGGTTCAGCCCGCACGGCTCATATTTCGAAGGCATCAGTAACATATCCGCCCCGGCCTCGATCTTGTGCGCCAGCGCATCGTCGTATCGGATCTGCGCAGCCACATTCCCCTTGTTCCAGAACGCCCAATCGCGGAAAAACTTTTCGTACACCGGCTCGCCCGTGCCCAGCGCCACCACGGCCACCTCGCGATCCGACAGACTGGCCGCAATCGCCTCCACCAGGTCGAACCCCTTCTGCGTGGCAAACCGCGAAACAATCCCAATCACCGGCGTCGATGCCGTCACATTCTCCAATCCAAACGCATGAAGCAAGTCGGCGCGGCACTCCTGCTTGCCCACCAGTTTTTCAGGCGAGTAATGCGCCGCCAGGTTCCCGTCCGTCGCCGGATCCCACTGCGCATAATCCACACCGTTCAAAATCCCGCGCAGGTCCGCCGCGCGCCCCCGCAGCACGCTGTCCAGCCGCTCGCCAAACTCTGCCGTCTGAATCTCCTCTGCATATTTCCGGCTCACCGTCGTCAATATGTCGGAGTAGACCAGCCCCCCCTTGAGAAAGTTGAAATCGTCAAACTGCTCCACCTTGTCCAGCGTGAACAGATCCCACGGAAACAGCAGTTGCGTCGTGGTCGACGGCGGAAATTTTCCCTGGTAGCCGGCGTTGTGAATGGTCAGCACCACGCCCGCACGATTCAGCATCGGGTCTGCTGCGTATACCGTGCGCAGATAGATGGGAATCAGCGCCGTCTGCCAGTCGTGCACATGAAAAACCTGCGGCACGCCCAGCCGCTTCGTCGCCTCCAGCACCGCGCGGCAAAACAGCCCAAAGCGCTCGGCGTTGTCCGGGTAATCGCCGCTCCTGGTGCCGTAAAGTTCCTGCCGGTCAAACAGCTCCGGGCAATCCACAAAGTAGTACTGCACGCCCTCGCGCTTGCCCCCGTCCACGATCCCCACAAAGCGGTTGTAATAGGCAAACGGAATGGTGATCGACCGCGCCGCGTACTTCAGCTCGCCCTTGATGTGCGGCCGCACCCGCGCATAGAGCGGCAGGTACACTGTCACCTCATGGCCCAGCTTCACCAGGTGCGGAGGCAGCGCGCCCACCACGTCGGCCAGCCCGCCCGTCTTGGCAAACGGCACACACTCCGAAGCTGCAAAAACAATGTGCATGAACCCATCTCCCAGCTCGATGCTACCAGTCTTTCGCACCGCGCTTAGCGTGCAGCCGCCGCAACCCTCTCATTGGCCAACTGCTTCAGCCGCGGCAGCATCAGATCCCCATCCTTTGTTCCCCACGGCCCATCCTGCTGCACCATGAAGATCAAAATCCGCCCCGCCGCCGTATCAATATCCATCGAGTTCTTGTATGCGCCCCCGTGGCCGAACCCATCCCTGGCGATCGCCCAGCCAAATCCATACTCGGTCTTGCCCAGCCCCCGGTTCTCCACGCTGGTCATCGCGTGCAGCGACGAAGCCGAGATATACCGCCGCCCATCCAGTTCGCCGCCATTCAGAATCATCCGGCAAAACTTCTCCAGGTCATCGGCCGTCGAAAACAGCCCGCCCGCCGGCATGGGAAAGCGGTGCACATGATCGTTCAGCGGATAGGTCAACTGGTCGATGTTCACCTTGAGCAGGTCCTTCGTCTGCGCGTCCAGTTTGTAGCTCTCCGCCAGCCGCCCGATCTGTTCCTCATTCGGCCAGAAGGATGTGTCTTTCATGCCCAGAGGATCGAAGAGCCGCTCCTGCATGAAGCGCTCATACGGCTCCCCGCTGACCACCTCAATAATCCGCGCCGCCGTATTCAGCCCTTCGTTCGAGTAGCGGTAATCCGTGTCCGGCTGGAAGATCAGCGGCTCCGCGGCAAAGCTGCGCACCTGATCTTTCAGCGGCAGCAGGTCCAGCGCGCCGGGCACAGGCTGAGCCGCTGAACGGAACGGCAGCCCGCTGGTATGGCTTAGAATCTCGCGCACCAGGATCGGATGGTTCGCCGGAACCAGCTTCGCATTCTTCGCCGCGCCAGTCCCCGCACCAGTTTCAGCCGCCTTCACCATCTGCCCTTTGAACTCCGGCAGATACTTCTCCACCGGATCGTTCAGGCTCACCTTGCCTTCATCCACCAGCATCATCAGCGCGGTCGCGGTCAGCGGCTTGCTCACTGAAGCAATCCAGAACAGCGCATTCTCCGGCATCGCCGCCTTCGCACCCAGGTCGCGATAGCCCGCGGCCTTCCGATACACCGTGCCGTTCTTGTTCGCAACCAGCGTTACCGCGCCGGCAATCGTGTGGTTGTCCACCAGCGGCTGCAGGTACAGCGCAATCGGATCGCCTTCCTTCACCGCGTCCACCAGTTTGCCCAGCGCTCCCAACACCACAAAGTTCGTCATCTCCTGCGGTCTCGCGGCCGCAGTCAGAAATGCGGTTTGCGTCTCTTTCCAGCCGGCGGGAGCCATGCTTCCCGGGCAAAGATACCCCAGCGCCTCAACCCCCATCTCGCCCAGCTTCGGCCAATCGTTTATGCGGTTCGCGGCCTCTTGCAACAAGGGCGACCCAGCCGTCAGCCGATCCAGCTCCGGCGCCGCGTTCACCCAGGAGTGAAAGATCGACTCCAGCTTTTGCGCACTCCCCGCATCGCCATGCAGCGCGCCCTCTACCAGCGCATCAAGCTCGCGCCGCAGTGGAGGATCGGGCCGCAGTGCATCCACCAGCCGGTCCAGCGCCGTCAGTTGCGTGGTGTGCTGCTCCCTGTAGAGCTCGCCAAAATCCACCGGCTGCAGCGTCGAGGCAAACAGCCGCAGCGCCCCGTCCTGCTCCGTCCCCGCCAGTTGCCGCAGTCCCCGCTCCGGTCCGGAGATGTGCGTGAGTCCTTCCGCATCCAGGCGAACCGACTCCACCGCCAGCCTCCGATACAGATCCTCCGTATCCCTGTCCTCCGCCGGCGACCACAGCCGCTCCGCCACAACCGCCGCGCGCGGCCAAATCCGCGAGTCAATCGTCAGCGGTGAAATATGCTCACCCCACATGCACGCCTCGCCGCCAAGAATCAGCTTCAACTGATCCGCCGTCAGGTTCGCGCCGGCAGGAATCGGATCGGTCTGAAATATCTGCGCGGCCGTGTACATGTGATCCAGATAGTAAGGCTGCGAATAGAATCCTCGGTGTCCCTGCTTGGCGGCGTTCACCAGAAATTCATTGCCATGCCAAACATGAATCACCACATCGGGCGAGATCGCCGGATTCAACACCTCGTCCCAACCCACCATCTGCTTGTGATGCCGCGCCAGAATCTTCTGCACGCGCGTGTTGAAGTAGGCCTGCAACTCCTGCGTCGTCTTCATGCCGTGCGCATCCATGAATGCCTTTATCTCGGGATTCGCGCGCCACTGCTTGCCATTGCTCTCGTCGCCGCCGACGTGCATGTATGCATCGGGAAACAGCGTGCCCATCTCCCCCAGAAACGCATCCAGAAAGCGATACGTCTTCTCGCTGATCGGGTTCAGTGCCGCATCGTGGATGCCAAACACACGCTGCACCGCATAAGGTCCGGGAGCGCTGCCCAGTTCCGGATAGCCCACCATCCAGGAGGTCGAGTGGCCGGGAATGTCGAACTCCGGCACCACGCGAATCCCACGCGCCGCCGCGTAGGCCACAATCGCCCGCACCTGCTCCTGCGTGTAGTAAAGCCCGTTTGACCCCATCCCTTGCAGTTTGGGATACACCTTGCTCTCGATGCGAAATCCCTGATCTTCGGTCAGGTGCCAGTGCAGCACGTTCAGCTTCACCGCCGCCATTCCATCCAGTGTCCGGTAGATCACAGCAATGGGAAGAAAATGCCGTCCTGAATCCAGCATCAGACCCCGCCACGCAAATCTCGGCGCGTCTGCAATGTGTACCGCGGGAAAAACAAATCCATCCCCGGCCGGCTGCGCCAGTTGCAACAGCGTCTCCATGCCACGTAGCGCGCCAATCGCAGTCTGCGCATGAAGCGACCCATGCTGCCCGTCCACATCCAGCGTGTAGCTTTCATCGTCGCCCAACATCGGCACTGCGGCGCCCAAAGCATTCGCCACATCCACAGTCAGCGTCGCATCCTGTCCCGCGGCTGCAGGCTCCTTCGCCAACGAGAGACCCGTACGCATCTCCAACCGGTTCAGCAACCGAACCACGCCCTCGCTCACCAGCGCGCCGCCCTTGCCCTGCACCGTGTAACTGAACGAGCCGGTAATGCGCAGACTGCCCGCCTTGCTCTCCACGGTCGAAGGCAGCGGCATCAGCGTGTTCACAAATCCTCCTCCTGTGTTCGCGGCAGCCTGCTGCGCGCAACCGGGCGCAACGGTCAACAGTGCAAGCCCCAACGCGGTCAAAAAGTGCCGGTGCATCCTGCAAACACGTCTAAAATCGTGCAGACATTCCATCATTTTTCACTCCAGTCGGTTGCTGAATTCCATGTGAACGGCGCAGTTCAACGCCCTTGAACCCAAATCACGCTCAGCCCGGCCGATTCAATTTCACTCTGGCTCTCAAAAGGAAGCGTGCGCCGCAGTCGAGTGTATCTTACTGCTTGCGCCTTCAACCACATCGCTGCGTACGTTTTCCGGTGGTGTAAACTAGGCCGTTGGAGAGTTCCCCTCTTACTCAGCCAGAAATTGGAGTCCTGTACCTATGCAATCCCCGGCCGCGCCCTCGAACGTTCTTCAGCAGTTGGCTTCATCCTGGCACCGTCTCCAGCCTCGTGGAATCTACTCCATCTGTTCCGCCCATCCCTGGGTTCTTGAAGCCGCCATGGAACAGGCGCTCGAAGACGGCACGCATCTGCTCATCGAGGCCACGTCCAACCAGGTCAATCACCACGGCGGTTACACCGGCATGGCGCCCCAGCACTTTTACCGCCTGGTCACAGGCATCGCCGCGGCCCGCGGTTTCGACCCCTCCCGCCTCATCCTCGGAGGTGACCATCTCGGCCCCAATCCCTGGCAAAATAAACCGGCGTCTGAAGCCATGCGTGAAGCCGCGTTGATGGTGCAGGCCTACGTGCGCGCCGGATTCCAGAAAATCCATCTCGACGCCAGCATGGCCTGCGCAGACGATCGGGCCCCGCTCTCCGATGAAATCATCGCCACGCGCGCCGCCGCTCTCTGCGCCGCCGCAGAGCAGGTCAGCGGCGATGTCAAGCCCGTCTATGTGATCGGCACTGAAGTGCCCGTCCCCGGTGGCGCAACAGAAAGTCTCGCCCACGTTGTGCCCACCAGCCGCGAAGCCGCCGCCAAAACCCTCGCCGTGCACCGGCGCATCTTCACTGAATCGGGTCTCGCATCCGTCTGGCCGCGCGTCATCGCCCTCGTCGTGCAGCCCGGTGTCGAGTTCAATCACGACAGCGTCATCGACTACGATCCTGCGCGCGCCGTGCACCTTACCGAACTGCTCAGGGAAGAACCGGGCCTCATCTATGAAGCCCACTCCACCGACTATCAGCGCCCCGTATCCTATCGCAATCTTGTCCGCGACGGCTTTGCCATCCTCAAGGTCGGTCCCGCGCTCACCTTCGCCCTGCGCGAAGCTTTGCAGGCGCTGGCATCCATTGAAACCGCAATCGTGAAGCCGGAAAAATCCTCGCACCTCATGGAGGTTCTGGAGCACGTCATGCTTGAGGACCCGCGCCACTGGCTGCACCATTACACGGGAGACGAGCAGGCTGTCCGCCTTCTGCGCCGCTACAGCTACAGTGACCGCGTCCGCTATTACTGGACCAATCCCCAGATAAAGCAGGCGGTTGAAACGCTCCTCGCCAATCTCCGCGACCGGCCCATCCCGGAAACCATGCTCAGCGCTTTCATGCCCGCGCAGTATCAGGCCATCCGCGAAGGAAAACTCGCTCCTGACGCGCACGCCCTCATCCTGCACAGCATCCGCGGCGCCATCCGTCCCTACGCCGCCGCCTGCAAAGCGTAATCGCTATTCCTTAAACTCAGCGCCCAGCAGCGCCGTCCAGAACCGGCGCTGCTTTGCCCTCCATCGTCCTTCCCGGCGCACCGTCCAGGTCGAAGACAATCACATCGTTGCTGCCTTTTCTGAGCCACACTCCGGGCAGATAGAGCGTCTTCTGCGGTCCTATATTCCACACGCGCCCCAGTTCATGCCCGTTCACCCACACAAACCCTTTGCTGAACTGGCTCGTGTCCAGAAACGTGTCTCCCACCCGCTCCACATCCAGCGTCCCGCGATAGAAACAAGCCCCCGTGCAATCCGCCTTGTTAAATGCCAGCTTCTCCGGCTCCTTCATGGGCAGCGAAACAATCTCCCAGCCCGTCACCGGCTTTCCCGCCAGCAGCACCTGCTGTGTAATGCCCTTGCGTTCGCCGCGCATCACCACGGTAAAGTTCACCCGTCCGCTGTTCTCCGCCAGGATGTCCAGCCGCGTGTTGCGCCCTTTCAAATCGACGGCCAGTGATTTCTGTCCCAGCCTCCGGTCCAGCGTTCCCAGTAAATTTCCGTCGGCATATATTTGCGCAAAATCGTGCAGCTCATCCAGTTCCAGATCGCCCTTCACCGGCCCGGCAATCGTGGTTCTGTACAGAATGTACCCATACGCCTGGCCAATATCCTCCATGGTGAGCACCTGCTCGGAATGCACCGCTTGCGGCAATGTCTTCCACAGGGATGCGGACTCCTCCAACTTGATCGCCGGCACGGAAACCGGCGCTTCAGTCGCCGGTACCGCCGCCGCTGCAACTCTCGTGGCCTTGGCAATCGCATCGCGGAACAAAGTGTACTTCAGCGTCGGACGTCCGCTCTCATCCAGCGGTGCGTCGTAATCGTAGCTGGTAACATCCGGCTCATATTTCCCCTGTGCCCAGTTCGCGCCGTTCATCCAGCCAAACGAGGTGCCGCCGTGAAACATGTAAATGCTGATCGAGTAGCCCTGCCCCAGAATCCAGCCCAGCTCATCGGCCTGCTTCTGCGCGTTGGTAGTGTGGTGCTTCTCGCCCCAGTGATCGAACCACCCCGCCCAGTACTCGCCGTTCATGAACGGTCCTTCGGGACGGAACTGATGCAGCAGCGCAAATCCATGTTGCGCGCCGCCCGGCCCAAAGTTGATCACCGCCGGCAGCTCCGGCAGCGCTCCATGCTGCAGCTCTTCCGGTCCGTCCGCCGTATAAAGCACCGCCTTGGTAAAGCCCGCGTCCACCAGCGCCTGGTGAATCTGCTCCATGTACGCGCGGTCGCTGCCGAACGAGCCGTACTCGTTCTCCACCTGCACCGCGATAATCGGCCCGCCGTTGCCAATCTGCAGCGGCGCAAGCTCCTCGCCCAGCCTCATCAGCCACCGCCGCGCAGGCGCCATGAACTTCGCATCGCTGCTGCGCACCACAATGTCGTGGTCCTTCAGCAGCCACGCCGGGTAGCCGCCCCACTCCCACTCCGCGCACACATAGGGCCCCGGCCGCAGAATCACATACAGCCCCTCGCTCTGCGCCTCGCGGATGAACTCCGCCACATCGTGCTGCCCCGTAAAGTCGAACACGCCCGGCTTGCTTTCGTGCTCGTTCCAGAACACGTACGCCGTCACCGTATTCAGGCCCATCGCCTTGGCCATACGCAGCCGCGCTCGCCAATCCGCACGCGGAATCCGCGGCGAATGCATCTCCCCGGAAATAATCTGGAAGGGCTTGCCGTCCAGCAGAAACTTTCCACTTTCTACGCGAAAGCTGTGCGCCGCTGTGCCGGAGGCTTGCTCCGCGCGCGCGCCCGCAGCCAATCCGATCAATGCAACCAATACCAATACTGATAAAAACCTGCATGCGTTTTTCATGGTCTGGAATTGCCCGGTGCTTCGGGCCCTGGCTCCTTGTGGGTGATCGAGATAGTTCTTCATCCCGTTCTATCCTGCGTGCGGATAATCTCCGAATCAATCCGCCCTGTGAAGAATACTAGCTTGACCGTCTGCGGCTTCATGCAGTCTTCGTATCAGCAGTCCACTCAGCGCGGCCTTTCCCTCCAAAAACTTTGACAAATTCTGGACGGGAATTTGACACATTTGTTTTTCAGGACCGCTACTGTGGTTTTCGTACGAAGGAGGTCACACCATGAAGTCCAATCTTCTCTCCCGGATTCTGGCGTCTGCAATTCTGACGGCCGCAGCTGTAACCGCAATCCCCGCGATGGCAGCAACGTCCACCATCAAGGTCCCCTTCAACTTCACCATCGACGGCAAGACTTGCCCCGCCGGCGAGTACACCGTTCAGCTGGATAACCATTCCAGGCTGGTCAAGCTCCAGAGCAAGGAAGGGTCGCGGTCCTTCATCTGGACTGTCCGCGCCGCCGACAAGGACAACGGCAGCGTGGTTCTGAAGTTCGACGAACAGAGCCAGACGCATGCGCTGCACTCCATTCAGTACGGCTCAGCGGTCACCGGCCAGCTCGACAACATCAAGAACGGGAAGACTCAAGATGTATCCGCGGGCAGCGCGGAAGGCCACTAACCCCACATTCAGCCTGGCAACCGTCCAAGGCAAAACGGGAGGACCATCGCACAGCCGTTGGCCCTCCCGTTTTTCTTGTTATTTTTAGGCGAAAAACGGCCGTTTTGGAGCGAAAAAGGGCATTTTTTGACGAAAAAGGGGCCAAAAATGAAGGTTTGGTGTTACCAGTTCGCCAACATGCTAAAATTGTAAGTTATTCATTAAACAAACGTTAACCGAACTGGCGAGATAAAAAAGTGCGTAAAAAATGAAAAATAAATTATTTTTGCAATTATCTTGCCCATTTGCCACACCTGAGACACACTCCATTGCCTCTCCAGTATGCGGCAAGGGATGGTAATTATCTGCAGTGAAAATAGGGGATAAGTGCTGTAGATTCAGTGCGGACGAAGATGCCCCTATTTTCATTCTTTCTGGGTGCGGCAGCGCCCCATGCTGGACTGCAAATACAGAGATCAGAGATCGAGGCGGGGTCGGGTATCCTCTCGGCGACAAGCCGTTCATGCGATTGACCCGCCTATACGGGAGGGGAGGATAGTAACTAAAAATGCCGATTCCCCGTCAGCGCGGCATGTCCCGGTGCAGAGCCTTCACCTGGTAGCCGGCGCGCTTCAGTTCCCTGGTCATCTCCTCGGCCATCATCACGCTGCGGTGCTGGCCTCCGGTGCAGCCAAAAGCCACCGTCAGATAGCTTTTTCCCTCTTCCACGTAGTGCGGCAGCAGGTAAAGCATCAGGTCCGTCACCCGGCACAGAAACTCCTTGGTCTGCGGAAACTTGCCTACGTACGCGGCCACCCTTGGGTCCAGCCCGGTCAACTTGCGAAACTCCGGCACAAAGTGCGGATTGGGCAGGAACCGCACATCGAAGACCATGTCCGCATCCAGAGGCACACCGTTCTTGAAGCCGAAGCTCAGGCACGAGACCAGCAACTGCTTGACCTCGCTCTCGCGGCCAAACCTGGCCTGGATATGCGCGCGCAGCTCGTGCACATTGAAGTTGGACGTGTCGATCAGCGTGTCGGCCACGTTGCGGATGGGGTCCAGCAGTTGACGTTCTTCCACGATGGAACGCGACACCGTCTCCAGTTTGCCCAGCGGATGCGGGCGCCTGGTCTCGGAGTAACGGCGGACCAGCACCGCGTCCTGCGCATCGAGAAAAACGACGCGCGTGTGGAGAAGTTTTTTTACCTTTTTCAGAATATCCGGAAGGCGGTCCAGCGTGGTTCCCTCGCGGACGTCCACCACGATTGCAGCTCTTTCCACCTCGCCGGATTTGCCCACCAATCCCGCAAACTCCGGCAGCAATTCCAGCGGCAGGTTGTCAACGCAGTGAAAGCCCAGGTCCTCAAAGGCCTTGAGCGCCGAGGCTTTGCCCGCACCGGAAATGCCGGTGACGATCACCAATTCCTTGCCCGGCTTGGGCGCTGTCTTTTTGTGTTTGGCCGTCTTCCGGGGGGAGGCTGCGCGCGGCGTCCGCTTCATAGGAGTCATGCCGAAATGCTACACCGCTGGCCGCCTTTTGCGCCTGCTTCAAGCAGTTTCAGGAATGGTATAGAGAGAAGTCGGGAAGTTCAGTCGACGCGACCATCAGGGAGCGGCGACCTGCGACACCTTTGGCGACTCAACGTAATTTCTGAAACTGCTTTATGCTCCAGGCGCAATCGCGCGTATGCCCGGTCCGGCAAGCAACTGGGCCCGCGCCGGTTCCAACTCATGCGACAACAGGTAGCCCTGGCCAAATTCGCAACCCAACCGGCAAAGCGCATCCAGTTGCTCGGGCGTCTCGATTCCCTGCGCCACCACCTGCACGCCCAGCCTGTGCCCCAGGTGAATCAGCGACTCAAGCACCGCCTGCTCGCGGCCTGTGGAGGTTGCCGCCGCGGTCAGCTTGGGGTCCAGTTTCACCACGTCGACCGGCAAGCGCACCAGGTGGTTCAGCGGCGCCAGGCTCGAGCCGAAGTTGTCGATAGCCAGGCGCACATTGCAATCCACCATGCGCTGCATAATGGCGACCGCCGCATCCGGATTCTCGTTCAGTGTGCTCTCTGCAATCTCAAACAACAGGCGCGTGGGATTCACGCCGCTGGCCTGCAATATGTGCTTCAACTGGGCAACCAATTCCGGGTGATAAAACTGCCGGTGCGTCACATTCACGCTCAAGGTCAGCTCGCTGTGCGGCAATCCACCGCTCCAGTTCCGCAACTGCCGGCACACCGTGTCCAGGGTTTCACGCCCAATGGTGATCGACAGGCCCGTGTCCTCGGCCACCGACAACAGGTCGCGAAAACTGTCCACCGTGCCGTCTGGCCGGCGCCAGCGCAGCAACGACTCGAAACCCTCCAGGGTGCCGCTCACGAGCCGGTAAATCGGCTGATACCAGATCTCGAACTGCCTCGTGTTCAGCACCAGGCGCAGTTCCCTTTCACGCTCCTGCTGGCTGGTGACCTGTACCTCCATGTGCTTGTCGAAGATTTCAACCCGCCCGCCGCCGTCCTGCTTGGCGCGATACATGGCAAAGTCCGCGTCCCGGATCAGCAACTCTGAAGCGGTGTGATCCGGTCCGGCCATCGCCACGCCAATGCTGGCGCTGGCATGGATGAATTGACCGAATATCTCGAAGAGCCGTCCCATCTCGCCCAGTACACGCTTGGCCACCGTATCCAAATCTGCAATGGTCACCACGTCTTCCACCAGCAGGGCAAATTCGTCGCCGCCCAGGCGGGCCGCCGTGTCCTGGGGACGCAGAACAGCGCGCAGCCGATCCGCCACTTCCTTCAGCAGCACATCGCCCGCTGCGTGGCCCAGCGTGTCGTTGATCTCTTTGAAGTGGTCAAGATCCACAAATAGCACGCCGCAACTCTGGTTCCGGCGGCGCAGGCGGCGGGTGAGCGCAAGCGTAAGCCGGTCCATGAAAAGCGTGCGGTTGGGTAACCCCGTCAGAACATCGTGCAACGCATTGTGCTGCAGCTTGGCTTCAGTCTGCTTGCGGTCGCCTATGTCGCGGAAGGTATAAACGTGCCCTGCCTTGGCCCCGTCCACCAGCAATGGGCCAATCTGCATCGAGACGTCAACCAGTTCGCCCAGCTTGTTCATGCGCACGGTCTCGATCATCGCGCGCCCCTCTGCGTCCACGGTGCTTTCCAGCATCGCGATCTCGTTCTGGCGCGTTTCCGGCACGATCAGTTCCCGCAAGCTGCCGCCGCTGGCCTGCTCGGCGGTATAACCGAACATCCGCGTGAAAGCCGGATTGGTATACAACACGTGGTTGCCGTGCTCGATGGCCACGGCCTCGGGAATCGAGGACAGCACGTCCTCCATCAGCTTCGGCTTCGGCGTCCGCTCCCGTCCTCCGGGATGGGCCACGATCACCGCCTCGCGCAACTCGGCATTCAGGATGCTGTAGGTGCCTTCCACCGGCAGCATGCCGCCATTCCTGCCTGGAATTGAGGCATGGAACGGACTGCCCCGCCTGGTCCCCGTCAACAGCGTCTGCGGCTCCGCCGTTCCGGTATAAAGCCCCCACAATACCTCTTCCACCGGACGCTCGGTCCACTCCCCTTCGGTCATGCCCAGCATCTGCCGCGCCTCGGCGTTGGCAAACACGATTCTGCCCGCCCGCTCCAGAAATACCAGCACCGGCAAGGCATTCAGAATCTCCTGCTGTTCTGCAGAATCCGAGTTTTCCGGAAGATTCACGTTCATAAGATCCCAGGCAATTGCCGCACTCGCCATCCCCGCTTGCTCCCCTTGCGGCCCAACGCCGTCCCGCCATCGTGAAGACATCTCTACAAGCGTAAGCCGCGGTCAACCCGGCAGCCATCCCCTAAAACGGGTAGCGAGTGCAACCAAAGTCCGCATCGGGCCTCCATCGCGCACAGTCTCCCACACAACCTCCCAAGGCAGGGCGCATCAACCTGTTGCGAGTGAGTTCCAGGCTCTAGCGCGTCCTGCGCAGAATGCCGGCAAGACGCGTCGCCAAGCGGCGCCACCAGGACCCGGCCACGGTATTGTCTGAAGCGGTGCAGGTTGTGTTTGCGGCCAGGCCGGCTCGCGCCGCTGCCGCCGCTTCTTCCCGGTCGTCGGAGAGAATCTTCCACAATGCCGTGCCGTACTCCTCCCAATCGGAGTGGCCGCATTGCCTGCATGTATATTCGCGCATGTCACGGCCGGAGGAGGTGTCCTTCTCCGTCATATTCATCCCGGCGCCGCATTGCCTGCATTGCATCTGGACTCTCCAGCTGCAGCCCTGATCCACCCAAATCTCAGGGAACCTCTGCGCAAGCCGACTTCTTGAGACGGCCCGCTCTTTGAGACTACGGGGATACGCCGCTCTCAATCGTGCCGCAAACCGCAGCATGATCAATGCCTGCCGATAAACTCCCCCGCGCATGGCAACAAGACAGATACCTGACTGAATTGTATGTTCTTGGGGACTGGATTCTGTTCGATTTCGGCGATTCAAGTGCATCGAGCACCGTTCATGACCGCAACGGAGTGAACTATGGACGGACCCGGCGGCGGCACCGGTTCCTTATCTGCAGGATCGGGCTCAGGGTCCAGCCTGAATCTCTCGCTCGAAGGAACCGCCGCCTGCAACCGTGCGTATGATGAATTTATGCCCCAGCGTGACCTGTATATTGACCGCTTGCGCACCGTAATGACTGCCCTGGTCGTGGTTTTCCACGCCGCCATCACCTACGGCGGCTCGGGCGGCTGGTTTTACCACGAGGTCCAGGCCTCCGCTGCCCCTTCCAGCCTGCTGCTGACCATGTTCTGCGGCACCAACCAGGCCTATTTCATGGGCTTCTTCTTCCTGCTGGCCGGCTATTTCACGCCCAGCTCGCTGCAGCGCAAAGGCTACGCCCGCTTCATCGGCGACCGCTTCCTGCGCCTCGGCCTACCGCTTTTGGCGTTCGGACTGTTCCTCGGGCCGCTGACTGCGGCGATGGTCACAGCCGCACAGGGAGACGGCTTCTGGTCCACTTTCGCATGGCTCTGGCAGCATAAAAGATTCATCAACGGCCCGCTCTGGTTTACGCAGGCCCTGCTGATGTTCAGCCTCGCCTATTGCGCCTGGCGCGCTGTTCACCGCTCCCCGCTCGTCCAATCCCAGCCCACGCCCAAACCGGTGCCGGCTTATCGCTGGTGGCTGGCAAGCGCACTGGGAGTTGCCGCCGTTGCGCTGGCTATCCGCCAGGTCGTTCCCACCGGAAAAGAAGTCTTTGGCCTGCAACTCGGCTACTTCGCCAGTTACATCTTCCTCTTTGCGTTGGGAATTTCTGCACGGCGCTACGACTGGCTGCGGCAGCTCGGTTGGAAACATGCGCGGCCATGGCTCATCACGCTGTTCGTCGCCTGGCCGTTGCTGCCTGTGAGCATAGCCATCAGCCACGCTTTGAATGGCGTTGGAAAGACCAACTTTTCCGGCGGACTTTCCTGGGCGTCGATTCTCTACGCCTTCTGGGAGCCCTTCGTTGCCTGGGGCCTGATCGCCTTGTGGCTCCTGGTCTTCCGCGAACACCTGAATCAGCCGTCGGCTCTATGGGACTGGCTCAACCGCCGCGCCTACGCCGTCTACATCATCCATCCGGCAGTGCTGGTGGGTGTGAGCCTGCTGCTGCGCGGCTGGGTCGCGCCGGCGCTTGTCAAATGGGGCGTGGTCGGTCCGCTGGCCTGCATCGGATGCTGGCTTCTGGCCGATCTGCTGGTCCGGCTGCCGGGCGTGCGGCGCGTGATTTAGAGCCTGTTCCGGCTAATTCCTGGATTCGACGATTCGCGCATTGCGCGGCGTCAGCTTCCACGTCAGCGAGAGCAGTACGATGCCCAGAAATGTCGAGATCACAATCGCGCTCAGCGCGGTATTCCAGCCATAGCGCTCCGCCAGCGTGCCGATGCCTTTGCCCTCGATTGTGCGTCCCAGGTAGCCAAACAGCCCCACGAATCCGGCCGCTGTGCCCACCGCCTTCTTTGAGCTGAAATCCAGTGCTGTAACTCCAAGTAACATGACGGGCGGATAGATAAAGAACCCGATCACTCCAAACAGCACCATGTCCAGCCACAGCATATGGTCGGGCGTGTAGATAATGCCGACGAACGACAGAAAAACAGGAATCATGCAGAGCAGGCTGACCATGCCGCGGCGGCCGCCAACCTTGTCTGACAGCCAGCCCATGAGAATCGTACTGAAGATGCCAGAGAACTCCAGCATGGCTGTGCTGATGCCTCCCTCGCCAAGGCTGGCGTGTCGCACCTCTTTCAGATAGGTCGGTCCCCAATCCAGCATGGCGTACCGGGCAATGTAGACAAAGAAATTGGCGGCGGCAAACAACCAGAGATACCGGTTCAAGAGGATATAGTCAACCAGCAATGCGCGCGTGCCCAGTTCTTCTTCGCTATCTGCGTTTGCGGCCACGGGATAGTCGTTGCGGAATTCCTCGATAGGGGGAAGGCCGACGGACTGCGGTGTGTCACGCAGCCGCAAGAGCAGATAAATGGCGCACAGGATCGCCAGGATTCCGGGCACATAAAACGCGGAACGCCAGCCGAGCCATACGGTACTGTAGGCAACAATCAGGCCGGTCAAGCCGCCGCCCACATTGTGCGCAATATTCCAGAAGGCGAAGATGGTGCCTCGCTCGCGAATGCTGTACCAGTGTCCCAGAGAGCGTCCGCAGGGAGCCCAGCCCATGCCTTGCACCAACCCGTTCAAGGTCCAGAGCGCCAGGTGCATGGGGTAGCTGCTGACGGCGCCAAAAGCAAAATTGCAGAGGGCGGTCAGCAGCAATCCCAGCGGCATGAAGTAGCGGGGGTTGCTCTGATCCGACCAGGCGCCCATGACAAATTTTCCAATGCCATAGGAGATGGCGGTCAGCGCCAGCATGTCTCCAATCTGCCCCTTGCTGTAGTGGAGCGCGTGGCCTATCTCCATGGAGACAACGGGTAGATTATTGCGAACCAGATAAAAGGTGGCGTAACCGATAAATGTGGATTCCAGAATCTGCCAGCGCATTTTAGGATAAAGCCGCTTGACCTGCTCATCGGGCAGCCTGCTGACGTGCGCGGCAGGCTTGAGCCAAGGAAATTTCCAATTCATTCGTAACCTCATTGCATCCGCGTCTGGTGCGATCGGGCGAGAAATACCCGTATGGCAGCAAAATGTATTCTGGCCAGCGTCGATTCTAAATGTGTACTTCCTGCTTTGCACAGAACCCATCCCGCGTGCGGCTGCTCATGGGGAAACACCGGCGCGGAAGCCTGCCGCGTTCGATAGCATGGGGAGTGGGCCGCAGCACGAGCCTCACCGGAGAGAACCCCAATGCCGCGCGAGAAAACCAAGCCCTCCGCCCACCTGTCCTCACCTGACTTTGCGCAGCGGCAGGGCAGCTTGCGCAGTGTTTCCACTCCGCCGCCCGTGGTCTCAGGCCGGTGGATGCTGGCCGCGGTGAGCATGACCCTGGTGGCAGCGGCGGCCTGCGCGTGGTGTACCCTGTGCCTCCTCTTCTGGCAGGGAAGTTGGCAACTGCTCTACCACCCCGCAAAAACGCTCGCGCGCACGCCGGCAAGCATCGGCCTGGCCTTCGATCCAGTCGGTTTCGCCAGCACGGAAGCCGGAGAGCCTCGGCTCCAGGGCTGGTGGATTCCAGCCGGCCAGGGCTCCCGCTTCAGCCGCTACACCGTTCTCTATCTGCACGGCCAGGACGGCAACCTGGCCAACACCGTGGACGCCCTGGCCGCGCTCAACGACGCCGGGGTAAATGTGCTGGCTTTCGACTATCGCGGCTACGGACAGAGCCAGTTCGCCCGTCCCAGCGAGGCGCACTGGCGTCAGGATGCCGAGTGGGCGCTCCGCTACCTGGCCGGAACCCGCCACGTTGCTCCCGCATCGATTCTTCTGGATGGAAGCGATCTGGGCGCCGACCTGGCCCTGGAAATCGCCGCGGACCACCCCGATCTGGGCGGCGTAGTCCTGCGGCAGCCCCTCGATGCGCCGGTCAACGCGATCTTCAGCGACCCGCGCGCCCGGCTCATCCCGGCTCGCTTGCTGGTGCGGGACCGTTTCGACCTGAATGCAGCGGCGGCCCGCTTGCGCATTCCGTCGCTCTGGTTGATGGAGATTCCGGCCCAGGGGCAACCCGGTTTGCCCACCAGCCCGGATGCATTCCAGCGCGTCACGGCCCCCGGAAAGCTGGTTCAGCTCACAGATTTACGTTCAACGGACAAGGACAGTGAGGATGCCTTCTCGCTTTGGCTCAATAATTTACCCAATCCGGGAATGACCCCCAAGAACTAAATTAGCCAAACGATTCCGCCCTCAAAAAAGATTTGTTGCGATTCGCTTTTTATTCGCTATAATGCGCCCATGGCTGTTACACGAAGGCAAAAAGAGATTCTCGACTTCCTTGAGTCGTTTGTGGCCCGCAACGGCTACTCCCCCTCGTTTGAGGAGATCGCGCGCGGGATGGGCCTGAAGAGCCTGGCAACCGTCCATAAGCACATTACCAACCTGGAGCAAAAGGGCCTGCTGGACCGCGTGCACAACCGCAGCCGTTCCATTGACGTGCTGCCGCCAGGTTCGCGGACCCGTTCCAGTGACAGGCTTCCGCTGGCCGGCCGAATCGCCGCCGGGCGTCCTGTTGAGACCTCGGAAATCCCGGAGAGCATTTCGCTCCATGACGTGGTGGGCAACCGCGATGTGTTTGCCCTCGAGGTGCGCGGCGACTCCATGCGCGACGAGCACATCATCAATGGCGACTATGTATTGGTGGAGCGCACGCGGATGGCGCGCCAGGGTGAGATCGTGGTGGCATTGCTGCACGGCGCGGAAACTACGTTGAAGCGCTTTTATTCCGAGGGCAGCGTGGTGAGGCTGCAACCGGCCAATGTAGAGATGGAGCCCATCTACGTTCCCGCAGCGCAAGTTGCCATTCAGGGCCGGGTGCTTGGAGTGCTGCGAAAATACAGGTGAACTACTTCTGAAGCGCTCTGCCCTGTATCCTGTGCCGGCCAACTTGTTCGTGAACCGCTGAGGACTGCAGCCGACGCTGCATTCGCAACTTGGTTGATGCCCTTATCCCCGGGGATAGAAGACCGTCTTGCCAACCTGAGCGCCGATCGCAACGGCCAGCATGCCATACTCTTTCCGTTCAGCCGGCGTAAGTTCGACAAAACGCCTGCGGTAGAGTGTCTTCCAGCGCTCGGCAACTTCAGGCTGGACTTTCACTTCCGCAGGAGCATTCTGCCCTTCCACGGGAACGTAAATGGTGGATGTCTTGCTCTCGATCGAGACCAAACTGGGCGCGTGCGGCAAGCTATCGGGATCCGGTCCATGCGAGGCTACTGAAAGAATCAGCATCCACTTCGATCCATCGCTTCCAATGTTGATCCCGGGGAAGACCTCGAGATTCTCCGCAACGCCGGGATTGAGTTCCCTGGTAGCCACCTCGACGACCGACTTGACCTCATCGGGGTTCCATGACCCGTGCGCCCATGTCAGCATCCCGGTTGCATTGCGGCGCGCACGATGATCCTGGTACGGGTCATGGCGCAACAGGCGTTGCGTGAATGTGGATATATCCTCTTCGCCGCGTTCCTTTTCATCTTCCTTGATCATCTGTACTTTGGTGTAATCGCAGGTGACGTAATTGCCGACACTGAGAACCCTGCGCCAATCGGCGATATCGACGTTCTGCATATCGCCAACCACTTGAGTCACTTCGCGAATGCCCAGGAATACGGGCTGAATGGACGCGTTGTTGATCTCGTCGAATACTTCTCTGAAACCCTTGCCCCTGGAGTGTTCCAGCGGCACGTTCTCGTTATAAATAGGTATGGTTGGCCCCTGGTCATAGAGAGCTTTCAGGGTGGCAATAGCCTTCTTCATGCGGCCGCCGCCCTCGTAGGCAAACGGCATGGTGACGATAGTGAGCGGGCTCTTGTCCAAATCCTTCGCGATCTTCTGCAGGATCGGCAGCGCGCCGCTCCCGGTGCCCTTGCCCGCTCCGCCTGAAAGGATCACGGTGCGCATGGGCCGCATCCATTCTTCAATCTCTTCGCGCTTTGCCTCGGTGGCGACCCTTCCCACCTCCGGATCTCCGCCCGCGCCGCTGCCCGACTCTCCCAATTCAAGGATGGTCAGCTGTTTTGTACCCTCTATGGAATTGATCCACTTCGCTAGGTTTTCCCTCTCCTTGTCGCTCAGATCGCTGTTGCTGGCAGCAGGGTTGAAGAACTCCTTCAGTTGCGGGCCGTCCGTATTGGCCACAAGGATGAACAGGTAAGGGTAGTCTTCCGGGGCCATGCTCGACATGAAACGGCGGGAGTTGTTGGTGCCGCAGCCACCAGCAAAGACGAATCCGAGAACCACCACTCCTGAGGACGGTGACGGCCGGTTCCCATTGTTGGCTTGGTCGATCATCACTATGCCGGGAGGAGAGTCGTATTTCTTCTTGCCACTGACTGTTTGAATCGCACTCGCACTCGACGAAGGCGGAGACTGCTTCTTGCTCATTGCCTGTCCCATTGCGTGGCCCTCTTGCTTTCCGGTTTGTGTTGACTCGAACCTCCGCGCGGTAACAGCCTACCGAGCTCCCGGTCCCTGATGCGAGGATCGTATCCGGCACTTGGCGCCCATAACTTGATATAGCGCAAACTGCCCGTTCTGCAGCAGCCGGACGATTCGCCATGATTTGCAACCGATGGCGAGTCTCCGCGGATTAGCGGGAGACTCGCGCCGAAATCAAGCCGGGAGTGTACGGCTCGCTCCAGTCATGCCGTCTCTTGGAAGACAGCTACAAACGGAAGCGAGGCCTTACAAGTCCAAGCAGCCGGAGATGATGTCCGTTACGACTCAACTCCTATGCATCCGGCGCCAGAGGAGTTGAACCTGACCCGGCCAGAGTCAATCGTCCGCCTCGTTGCCCAGCTCCACGAGCCGCTCAGGGTCGCGAATGATGACTGCCTCCCTGCGAGGCAAGACAAAGCCTTCTTCCCCCCATTTCGAGAGGAGGCGGCTGATGGAAAAGAGAGTTGTGCCTGTCATTTGGGCAAGCTCTTCCCGGGATAGGGATACTTCAATTCCGGACGGAGATCTCTTGCCGACATTCTTCAGCAACCTGAGAAGTGCCAGAGCAACGCGCTTGGCAACTTTTTCAGTGGCTACTTCTCTGAACCTCTCTTCAAGTTCATTGAGCCGATTGGCAAGAATTTGATTGATATTGTTCCTGATCTGCGGGTATTCAGCCAGCAGGTTTTGGAGCCGGGAGTATTCCCAGGTCAACGCCCTGCACTGCTCGATTGCACGGGCCGAGCAGGTGTGACTGCAAGCTGTCGCAACGGAAGGAACACCTACCGCATCGCCCGATCCGTTCATCCACAGGATGACTTCATTCCCGCTGGGGCTCAATTGAGTACTTTTTACGCTGCCCGATTGTATGAGCATCAAGTTACGAACGGGCTGTCCCTGCATGAACAAGACTTCATCCCGTGCAAAGCTTCTGGCTTTTGCACACGATGCAATCTTCATGCAATCACGCTCTGACAGACCCGTGAAAAGCGCGGAAGCACACATCAGTATGATGCGCTCCGCGACCGTGGAATCGATTGTTTGTTGACCATTTGCGGATTGTCTTCCAGCCGACAAAGGTGCTGACGCCATGCCACCCCCAGGAGATCATGGTGGTACTTCTCCGCCGTGCGTGAGGGGTCTCCCTCTATCAGCAGGCACTCACAACGAATGGGTCCTGGGTGGCGGGAAATGTCCACTTTCAGATCCCATTCGACTCGATGAACCAAGGCCCAATTAAGCCACAGTGCTTCCGGCTTTATAAATTGCATCAACCAAATTCAAGGGTCTATGCAAAGCCCAGTTATGAAGCCCAAGTTGGATATGTAGAATGCTGCACATATTCTCTACCGCATTGGAGAGACGCGGTCCATCCCGCCCACTATTCAACTGCCCTTCCTATATCCGCACCTGCTTCCTCATTCTGAAAAACTCAATCCCCATGTTGAAGTCAGCTTGATGCGTTGGCTCGTTCAGAATGACTACGCCTCCTCGACCTATGCGCACAATACAGCCGGACGGCGTTCCGCTATTTGACCAAGAGCAAAGACGCGCCTCATGGATCGGGCGATGATTTGGCAGTTTTCCGGGAGGCCCGGAAGCCTATTTTTTGAGCGGGAACGAAGTCTCATATTTCTGAATTGGTACAGGACTACGCTTCCCGGAATGCAGATACACCGTCTTCGTTGAATTGAGGAATCCCAGTGGCCTCGGTACTTTCCAGGGCCTGAAAGTCGAGAAGGCAGCCTCCGCCTCATCTTGCATTGCATTCATGCCCAGCGAGCCACATGTTCTTACGAAAGAGGTCAAGCGGGATGCGTAAACGATTCTATCTCTACTCCGTCGCGGCTATCGCACTGGCCGGATTAGTGTTCCTCGTTCACCAGGCAGGCTCCAAGCCGGTGCAGGCGCGACGTGTTCTTTACTGGGTGGATCCAATGCATCCTTCTTATCGCTCCGACAAGCCCGGCACGGCGCCGGATTGCGGGATGGCGCTGGAGCCCGTATACGCCGAAGAGACCAGTAAGTCGTTGCTCCCTTCCGCCGATTCAACCCCGCAAGGAATCAACATCGACCCGGCAACCCAGCAGCTTTATGGAATCCGGCTGGCGAAAGTCGAAAAGGATGCGGGCAATGGCACGATCCGGGTCTTTGGCAGAGTGGCCCCCGATCAAACCCGCGTATACCGCGTCAATCTCGGCACGGACGGCTTTGTCAAAGAGACTTATGACGATGCCGTGGGCAACCACGTCACCAAGAACCAGCATTTGGCGATTGTCTATTCTCCGGAGTTTCTTGCCGTGGCGGGCGGATACCTGTCTGCAAACGAGCGCACTCCGGCCGGCGCCAGCGCCATGAAAGACAACATTGCTCCGTCAACCACGCAAGGCGCCGCCAGCGCGCAGGCAAGAGCCGACCGGCTGCGCAACCTGGGCATGAGCGACGCACAGATTGATGAGATCAGCATGAACCGCAAGATCCCGGAGAACATCTATGTGGTTTCTCCCGCGGATGGTTTCATCCTCTCCCGGAACATATCGCCCGGCGTTCGCTTTGAGAGATACATGGACATGTATTCCATTGCTGACCTGAGCCGGGTCTGGATCCTTGCCGATGTCCTGGGTAAGGATGTACAGGCATTTCGTCCGGGCGCCAGGGCACTTGTTACCCTGCCCAACACGGGAGAAACATTCCAGGCCCGCGTGAGCAACGTACTGCCGGAGATCGATCCCGCCTCGCGCATTCTGCAATCCCGTCTGGAAGTCGATAACCCTGGATTCAAGCTGCGCCCGGACATGTTTGTCGATGTTGATTTGGACATTTCGCTGCCTTCCGGTCTTTCTGTGCCGACGGACGCGGTTGTCGATTCCGGAAAGTCCAAGCGGGTATACGTTGAAACCTCCGATGGCCATTTTGAGGCCCGCGCCGTGGAGACGGGATGGCGTCTCAACGACCGCATCCAGATTGTAAGAGGATTGCGGGAAGGCGAAAACGTCGTTGCCTCGGGCACTTTCCTGGTTGATTCCGAGAGCCGGCTGCAGATGGCATCCAACTCCGGCAACTCTGCGCGTGAAGCCGGCCCGGAAAATACTGCCATGCATCGTTCCTTGAAGTCGAAGGCAGACAATTCGATGAAGGCGGAGATGGAACATTCCATGAATTGATGGCTGGACAGGCTCTGGGGTCGTCGGCCTTCGGCAAGGCCGCTCGAAAGGACTTTGCATTGAAGGCAGGCCAAATGAGCGGCCTGAGTGGAGGCTTCCACCTTGATCGACCGGATTATCGATTTCTCCGTTCGGAATAAACTACTCATCTTTGCGATGGTCGCCATCGGGTGTGTCTTCGGATGGTGGTCGATTACACATGCACATCTGGACGCCATCCCCGAACTGGGCGATACCCAGGTCATTATTGTCTCCCGCTGGGACCGCAGCCCGGACCTGGTTGAGACACAAGTAACCTATCCGATTGTCACGGCCATGCTGGGCGCGCCTCGCGTAAAGGAAGTGCGCGGAGTTTCCGATTATGGATACTCCTATGTGTACGTAATTTATGAGGACAACACCGATCTCTATTGGGCGCGCTCGCGCACCATGGAGTACTTGGCGGGCATGGCTTCGCGTTTGCCGGAAGGCGTGAAGACTGAACTGGGACCTGATGCCACCAGCCTGGGCTGGGTGTTTCAGTACGCGCTGGTCGATACGACGGGCAAACATAGCCTTGCAGAGCTCCGTTCCTTCGAAGACTGGAAGCTGCGTTACCATCTCAGGTCAGTACCGGGTGTCGCCGATGTTGCACCGGTTGGCGGCTACACGCGCCAGTTCCAGGTCAATGTCGATCCAACCAGGCTGAAAGGCTATCGCATTCCGATTGCGCAGGTCGTAGAAGCCGTGCGGCAGGGCAACAACGAGACCAGCGCGCGCCTGATCGACTTTGGCGGAACCGAGTACATGGTGCGCGGCAGAGGCTATGCAAACACCATTGAAGACTTTCAAAACATTGTGGTTGCAACGCCGGCTGACGGGTCGCCGGTTCGCGTCAAGGATCTGGGCGAGGTTGTTGAAGGCCCTGAGTTGCGTCGTGGAACGACCGATCTGAATGGCGCCGGCGAAGTGGTCTCCGGCGTGGTGATCGCCCGCAGCGGAGAAAACGCCCTGGAAGTGATCGACCGCGTCAAGGCACGCCTGAAGGAACTTGAGCCCAGTCTGCCGGCGGGAGTGAAAATCGTGCCAATCTACGATCGCTCCCAGCTGATTCATCGCACCATCGGCAGTTCGGAACAGACGATCATCGAAGTAGTCGCCACGGTGGTCCTCATCATTCTTGTCTTCCTCTGGCATTTCCCCAGCGCCGCGGTTCCCCTGATCACCATGCCGGCTGCCGTGCTGCTGTCGTTCATCCCTTTGCGCTGGATGGGCGTCAGCGTCAACGTCATGTCCCTTGCCGGCATTGCGATTGCGTTCGGTGAGTTGGTCGATGCGTCGATCGTGGTTGTCGAGCAAACCCACAAGAAACTTGAGCGTTGGCAGGCGGACGGGTGTCCCGGCAAATATCGCGACGTGGTTCTCTCCGCCGTCAAGGAGGTTGCGGGCCCAACGTTCTTCACGCTGCTTGTAATTGCAATTTCGTTTCTTCCGGTGCTCACCCTTCAGGGCCAGGAAGGACGCATGTTCAGGCCTTTGGCGTATTCCAAAACGCTGGCGATGATGGTCGCCGCGGCAATGGCCATCACGCTTGATCCCGCCATTCGCCTGCTGTTGACGCGCGTCGACAAGTTTGACTTTCGCCCCGCCTGGTTGTGCCGGATCGCCAACGCAATTCTGGTCGGCCGCATCCAGTCCGAGGAGCGGAACCCCATCAGCAGATTTCTCATGCGGCTTTACGAGCCGGCGGTCAGGTGGACGCTGCGCACCAAATGGCTGGTGCTCGCAGCGGCCGCCGCCCTGATTGCAATCACCATTCCCGTAGCGTTGGCGCTGGGCTCGGAATTCATGCCGCCTATGGATGAGGGCGCAATCCTCTATATGCCCACCACGATGCCGGGCATTTCCATCGCACAAGCGCGGCGGGTTCTCCAGGCGACGGATCTCATCTTCAAGCAGTTCCCTGAAGTCGATCAGGTGCTTGGCAAGGCAGGGCGCGCTGAAACCGCGACCGATCCCGCGCCGCTCTCGATGCTCGAGACTGTGATCACGCTGAAGCCCAAATCCCAGTGGCGCAAAGTCGATACCTGGTATTCAGCCTGGGCTCCGGAATGGGGCAAACGCCTGCTTCGCCATTTCACTCCTGACACCATATCCACTGAAGAGCTCATCGCCGAGATGGATGCGGCCGTCAAGGTGCCGGGAATGCGAAATGCCTGGACCATGCCCATCAAGGGCCGCATCGACATGCTGACCAGCGGCATCCGGACCCCGGTAGGGCTGAAGATTTCCGGCGACGATCCTCAAGTGATTGAACAAATCGGACAGCAGGTCCAGGCAATCCTGCCCGGTGTTCCCGGCACGCGCGGCGTATTTGCCGAACACACGAACGATGGGTACTTCCTCGACATTCAATGGAATCGCGAGCAGCTTGCCCGCTACGGCATCCCGGTGGAGAAGGCGGAAGAAGTTCTTAACAATTCAATCGGCGGCGACAATGTGTCCACGGTCTATCAGGGTTCAGAGCGCTATCCGGTCAATGTCCGCTACATGCGCGATTTCCGCAGCGATTTCGATTCCATCAGCCGCATCCTGATCCCGGGCAGCGGGCAGAGTCAGGCTTCCATTGGTGAATTGGCCACCATTCAGGTCACGAATGGTCCGGCCATGCTGCGCGATGAGAACGGTCTCTTGACCGGATATATCTTTGTCGACCTCGCGAATCGCGACCCCGGTAGTTATATTGCCGAGGCTAACCGTGTGTTGCAAAAGAGAACCAGTTTGCCGGCCGGTTATTCCCTCTCCTGGGGCGGCCAGCTCGAATCGATGCAGCGCGCGAATCAGCGGCTGCGCCTGGTCGTTCCGGCAACCATTGCTCTTGTCATGCTGTTGATTTTTTTCAATACCCGTTCGTTCACCAAGACAATGATCATTATTCTGGCGGTGCCGTTCTCGGCGATCGGCGCTGTGTGGGCACTCTACTTGCTCCACTACAACATGAGCGTCGCCGTGTGGGTCGGCATCCTCGCGTTGCTGAGCATCGATGCGGAAACCGGCGTGTTTATGCTTTTGTATCTCGATCTCGCCTTTGAAGAAGCCAGGAGAAGCGGCCGCATGAAGTCGCTGGAAGATTTGCGCGAGGTCATTATCTACGGCGCCGCAAAGAGGCTTCGCCCAAAGTTCATGACCTTTGCGACTACATGCATTGGATTGCTCCCCGTAATGTGGTCCGTCGGAACAGGTTCCGATGTGATGAAGCGGATTGCAGCGCCCATGGTGGGAGGAATCTTTACTTCATTCGTTCTGGAGCTGCTTATTTACCCTCTCGTCTATGAGGTTTGGAAACGCAATACCGTCTCGGAATTGTCTGCAGAATCAGCGTCTGTTGGAGCGGAAGAGCAACAGCGGGAACCGGTAATGGCATTGTTTGCGGCGCGGAATTGAGGACCGGGATTCCATTGAACAAGCAAATCAGCCGGCGCGGAGGTATCGAGTGAACAACATTTCAATTCGCCTGATCTCATATGGGTTTCTGCCTCTGCTTTCTCTTGCCGCGGCAAGGGCACAGGACTCCAAAGCCAATCAGCCCGGTGAAGCAACAGCCCCGCCGTCACCCACGGTTTTGCTCCCGACTTTGGCTGCCCCCAAGGCTCCAAAGGTCACCTGCTCGGGAGACCAACTCGCAATTTCGGCCAGCAACTCCACGTTGGAAGGCATATTGACCTCTCTGCGCTCATGCCTTGGCGTCAAGGTCGATCTGCCGGAAGGTTCAATCGAAAGCAGAGTCTTCGAAGACTTTGGACCCGGCCCCGCAAGACAGGTTCTCGAGTCGCTGCTCAGTGGAACGGACTTTGACTATGTCATTGCATCGTCCGAGGCAAACCCGCAGAAGATCGAATCGGTAGTCCTGCTGCTGCGGACAACGGAAACGGCTTCAAACAATCCGGCTCAAGACAGCACCCTCAGCCCGGCGCGGCGCGCGTGGCTCCAAAGCCGTCACAACGCCAGGCCCAACGCTGTCCCCAGCCCTGGCGAAGATGGCGCCGTGGGCTCCGAGGATTCGACGGATTCCTCGGCATCCGTCTCCGCACCGGTTGAAACTCCAACGACTGCTCCAAGCCCGAATCCATCCACTGACACTCCTGCCCCCGCCGCAGACGCCCCTGCACCCGCTGCCGATAGTGTCGCCGCCATGGGTACAACAACAGCAGAACCTGTTTCTGCCGCCTCCAACCCCGCGGTCAGTTCAGACAAGAGCACTGAGGAGAGGATCACCGACATGCAACAGATGTTTCAACAGCGCCGCATGATGAATCAGAGCCAGCAGCCGAACTCCACCACGCAGCAGCCATAAAGTCCCATAGGTTGCCCCAGGCGGGAGAGATCAATGCGAGAGCAGACTTTTGGCTCACTGCAGTCGTTCTCAGACTGTGTTTCAATTCCCTCTTGAGATCTACTGCACTGATCGTGCTGCGTTCTTTCAACTGACTGCCGAGCATCCAGATATCCACTTATGGCGCTGCTGCAATGCCCAAGGCGCCAACTGGATCGGTGCCCGTCGCAAAGCTCAATGCGTAATCAAGCTTGCCTGCTGTCGTTGTATCGAAGGTATACACATCCAGATCCGGGGTTCCGCCCGAGTTCACCAGGAGCACGACAGATCCGGTTGAGTCCTCGGCAATACCGGTAGGACTAACGCCAGCCGATGCTGTAGCGGCAAGCGGCTTGAGGGTATATGCCGTACCCGATTGGCTCACGGCGAATTCCGCGATGTTCCCGGTTGTACTGTTGCTCACCGTCGAGTTGGCGACGTAGACATACGCACCGGATGCCGTGGGCAGAATGGAGAAGGGCGTAAGCCCACCGCTCGCGAAGGGCGAGCCAGTGGCTTCAGTCGGAGTGCCGCCAAGTGTGCTGAAGAGAAAGGCGCGCAGAATGCCGGTGTTTGTTGTTCCGGATGTGCCCAGGGTCTCCCCAATATAAAGGAGCTGATTGGCCGGATCCACAGCAACCGAAACGGCTGCGCCCCCGCCACCTTTCACTGCAATCGGAACACTCGCTGTCGAAGGCAGGGGGTCAGCACTGGTTGAACTGAAAGGCACTACTTCTGTTCCGCTGTATCCAAGAGCGACAATGACATTCGCATTATCGGCCGTGATGGCCATTTGCCGCGGCGTGATGCCGGCGAGCGACACCTGCTGCACTTTGCCGGTCGCCACGCCTGTGCTTGGGTTGATCGGGATCGCGTAGAGAAATCCCGAGCCCGAGACCTCCACCAGCCATGAATTGGTTGCGTCCACCTGCATGCTATAGGCTGCGAAGTCGGTGAATACAGGGGTTGTGCTGGCCAGTGTCAGCCCGCCGGTCGAGCCGATTGTATATAGATAGATGCCAGTCTTCGTACTTGCATAGAGAAAGCGATTGTCAGGCGCGACGGCAATGGCGTAAGGGACCGAAGGTAAGTTGAAGGGACTGCCAGTCACAGCAGTCAGACTTCCGCTCACAATCGAGAACCCTGCGATCTCAGGCGTCGTGGTGGTGGAATTCAGAACATAAAACACGCCGCTGGATACTGTGGAGCAGCTTGTCGTGCACCCGCCACTACCGCTTCCCGAGGACGACGAAAAAAAGTTTTGGCAGCCGGCCAACAGGACCGATGCCACGAACATTCCACTTGCCAAACGACTCATCTTCATCATCGTCTCGTAGCAATTCGATTTTCCGGCTTTCGTTGGCCCAGACAGCAATCGATCGCCGCCGGGTGAGGAATTTCTATCAAGCAACGCGTTGTGTCCAGTCCTTGTGCGAATTCTCGCAAAAACACAAATCGCCAGGCTGCGCCGTTACGGCTGCGGAGAGGAGTTGGACGGGGCAGACTGCGTGATGGGTGGCGGCGCACCTGGCGCACCTCCCTGCAACGGCGGCTGATTGACCATATTGCCGTTGACCATCTGATCCGAGATTGGGCTGTAGAGAAATTCCCAGCCGTTGTAATGATCCATCTTCTTGTACACGTAGATGGACTGCTTGGGGCTCGCAGGGGAGAATCCGATGATAGGACCGCCGCCAAAGGTCTGCCCGTCCGTATTCGATCCCGAGCCGGAGTTGGAGCCGCTACCCGGGTCCGTGCCGCCTGCGGTATTGGCGCCGCCTGAATCGGAAAACGAAGTGCCGCTGGAATTCGATCCAGTTCCTGCCCCGAAGGCGCTTGTAGCACCAGATATTCCGTTCCCTGAGCCGGCAACCTGGCCCGCGAGTGGGTTAGTGCTCATACCCAGCGGCTGGCCAAAAAAACCCATGGCCAAGGGCGTCTTGTTTTGTCCCAACAGGATGGGCTTCCAGTCATCTTTGCCGGTTGTGGGATCCAAATATCGTTGGCGCAGAAACCTGATCCCATTGGTGCCTACCAACGCATCCACACTGACCGGATAGGCTCCAAATTTGCGATAGTACAACTGGATGGCCCGAGCATATTGTTTGCCGCGATGTAAAGTTTCGATATCATGATCGCGCTGAATTGATTTTCTGACCGCCGGTACTGCAACGGTCAGGCTGATCGTAAGAACCGCCAACATGAACATCGCTGCCAACAGCATGTATCCTTCTTCGCCGTGGCTCTTGTCACGAATAAATGATGCAGGTTTCATCCTTGTAGGCATTTCGTCACCACGTTCATTTACTCGAGGAAGCATTGGTTGGCTAAGCAGCGGCTCGATGTATTGTTGTCCCCAGGCATGACACCCGAGCACTTTGCCACCGTGTCAAACGAGCGCGCAGCACTATGTATTCAGCTTGTATTCTGGCTGCCGGCCGGCAACATTTCTTTGCTCTAAATCAATGGTTGGCTCTCTGACAATCGCATCGTCAGTCCCATTCAGCCGCTCGCGATGAGGTACTGGGAATCGCGAACTCGATAGGCATAAACCAATTCGGCAGCCTCCTTGTGCAGTGCGGCTGCCGAATTGTAAGAGCCATTCCAGCATTGTTCCATCCAACTAGTGGCGGATCGATGCGGTCTGAATTTGCGGCTTTGTAAACAGTGAAGCGTCGTATGCCGGGTTGATTTCCACTTTCTCGATGGCAATTTTCTCCGCGGGCACGGCAGTGCCGGCTGCCCGCGAACCCGGATTGCTGATAGGGAGTACTTTCGTCTCGAGAATGAACGGCACTTGAAGCCCGTTCACAGGCCGATAGTCCCGGTAGTACACCTCAACGGGATGCTCAATACCGTCGAGTTTCCTTGGCAGTCCCTCGATCTTTGCTTCCAGGAAAGTATGCGCATCAATCCAATCATGGATGGTATGTCCATCTTTCATGGTCAGTTTAAGTTTGTAGGTATCCCGGTCTTCTACCTGTTCCATGCCTTCAAGCTCAACCTTTGTGCCCTTCGCCGCGTAGTCGACCAATGGCCCATCGAGTTCCGACTGGAGCGCGGACGTTCTCAACTCGTCCGAGGTAAAAGGCTCGACTTCAAGGCGGTTCAAATAGGGCCGCAGCTTCCACCCATTGACGCCGTCATAAGTCTGGATGGCGGTCTGACCTTTGAACTGAAGCTCAAAGCGAACCTTATGGGGCCTCTCCATCTTCATCGTGAATGGCAATTGAACTTCTTCCGCCGGCCGCGGGTCGGTGGGGATCTTCATGCCCTTCTTTCCCGGAGCGGAGACCGGGATCGGAGCCCGCTGATTGCCTCCAGCGCCCAGTTTCCCAAACCAGGTCATTGTCTTGACCGATCTCCACGCCTGCAGACCTCCGCGTGCAGCCACATTCCTGTTCACGATTTCAGTTGCCGAAATGCCGGCTCCGGACTTTGCTGTATCGGTCGCAGCTGCGATGGATACGGCAACCACAAACATAGTTCCAACGACCATCAACTTTCGAAGCATCTTACCCCCTCACTGATATAAGTTGGGACCAGGGCGGAAGGCCCGGGCCGATTCTGCGTTTCCAGCGCGTTTGCATTTGGAACAGACTGCTATTGCTATTCCACGACGAGGCCGTCCGCATGGAACTGCCCAATCACGACGTTGACGCGGTCTCCTGCCCTTACTCTCCGGCCCGGATTAGAGAATGCCATCCAGTAGGAGACGCCTGCCTGAGGCGTGCTGCTCTGACGAAGCTGGCCGACCTTCTCCAGCGCCGGTACAGATAGCCTGATCCCGGCCGCTGGAGAGACGAGATGCGGCTCGAACTTTTTGTCGTTGAGCATCTTCGCCTTCTCTGGATCAAGGACCGAATAACTAAAGCGAATCAGTTCACCCGATTCAACCGCTTTGACTCGGGGATTCTCGATTCCCCAAAACATCGAATAGTACATTTCTGCGCGTTTTGGGAAGCGATTGGGTTGGTAGTGGAATTTGGTTCCGGGCGGATAAGGCTTTGCTACCGTTGTATTCTGTGCCGGAGCCGCAGGAGCAGAAGGAGAAACCTGGCTTCCTGCCTGAGCCTGGGCGGAAACTGGAGTTGATGTTTGGCCACTTGCGCGAGAAACGGCGAAGTTGCCGGCCAGAACCGCAGCCAACAACATCGCCGTCCATCCCAGGGATCCATTGCGGAAACTCTGAATCATGTCATTAGTCATCGCGTTCTCGTTCCTCTTGCCGGGCCGGAGATTCAGGTATGAATCTCCGGCCCTTGTTTTTAGTTGTTAATTCACCGTAAAGGCCACCGTGTTGGTCGTCCCAATCGGCGTTGTCACTGCAACATTTCTGGTTGTGTGAGCAGCGCCATTCGCGATCACGAAGTTCGCTTTGACGGTTGTGGAGTTGACTACGGTAAAGCCGGTGACGGTGATGCCTGCGCCGGTTCCAGTGATTGCTGTTGCTCCGGTCAGGTTGGTTCCGGTCAGCGTTACCGCGGTCGTGGTGTTATGCAATCCACTCGCCGGTGCAATGGAAGCCAATGTCGCTCCCTGCACGGTGAACGTCGTGGTTGCGGTGCCTCCCGGCGTGGTGATGGTTACTGTTCTTGCCGAGAGTGTTGCTCCGGTGGTGATGGTGAAGGTAGCCGTCGCGGTGGTCGAGTTGGTTACGGTAAAGCCGCTTACCGTAACGCCCGTGCCGGATACCGTCAGTGTGGTTGCGCCCGTGAGGTTCGTGCCGGTAAGTGTCACCGGTACCGCCGTGCCGCGAACACCCGTGTTGGGAGCGATCGAGGCCAGTGTCGGGGCCGGCGGCGCAGTCACCGTAAACGTCACGTTGCCGGTGGTTCCACCCGGAGTTACGACGCTTACGTTCCTGGCCGTAAGTGCAGCAGTCGCGGTGATGGTGAAGGTAGCCTTCACCTGCGTATCGCTGACTACGGTCAAGCCGCTCACCGTAACGCCCGTACCGGACACGTTGATTGCGGTTGCGCCGGTCAAACCGGTTCCTGTGAGAGTTACCGGAACGCTGCTGCTCCGCACGCCGGAAGTTGGGGCGATGGAGGTCAGAGTCGGAGCAGTGACGGTAAACGTAACGCCATTGCTGTTGGTTCCGCCCGTGGTCACTGTCACGGTTCTGGCCGAGAGGGTGGCCGTGTTGGAGATGGTGAACGTGGCCGTGATGGTGGTTGCGTTCACCACGGTCAGTCCGCTGACGGTAACACCTGTGCCGGACACGTTGATTGCCGTAGTTCCGGTCAGGTTGGTGCCCGTGAGAGTTACCGGAATAACATGCCCACGATTTCCGGAAACGGGCGAGATCGACGCAAGCGTTGGAGCGGGAACCACTCCCTGGTACTCGATTGCGCCCACGTCAAAGTGGTTCGGGTTATTGGCGTCCGGCCTGGCATTGCCGAAGAAGTCCGTATGCGGCGCCGCAGCGTAGGTCGGAGAACTGGAAGGAACGTAGTCGATTGCCGGCGAACCCTGCGCCAAGGCGTAGTTGCCGAGCGTAGCGCCGGTGGCCGGGTTGTTGAGCGAAAGCGGTCCCCAGGTCATGTTGATCCAGTTGTTGCCTTCGTCCACGGTGGCCGCGGGAGTGAGGTTGAAGATGGGGTTGGGCACGGTAGCGTCGGAGATGCCCGGAGGCACGTTCCAAAGCCCACCGTTTCCGCCCTGCGCAACGCCCAGCTCCGGAGGCACCCGCGATCCGTTGCAATACTGGTTTGCAAGTACCGGATTCATGTTGATGTTGCCCAGGCTAGCCGGCGTCTCCGATGCGTTGGTCAGCAGCGAATACCTCGGGGTAATCGCAAACCCGAAAGCAGGGTTGCCCGGTCCCTGGTCGCCGCGTACGCCAATGTCCCAGTAGCTGGAGCCACTGACGCACTGGCCGGTCGCGGTCTGGCCGGCAATCGATGTCCCGGTCGTAGCAGGGACGCCGCTGTTGAAGACCGAGTTGAACAGCGTGACCAGGTTCTGCTGATAGGCAGCTTGCACGGAGGTGCCCACACCGATGAAGAAGGTGCGGTTCTGCCAGATCAGATCGTTGGCCAAGTACGGGTTGGAGAAGTTCTGGCAACCGGGGTTGTTCGCCGGGCAGGTGAGTGTCGGCAAACCGCCCTCCAATTGCGGACTGTTCGCCATGGTGACAACACCGGCGGGTTGAGGAGCCGAACTGTTGCCCCCAGTGGTTTGATAAGTGGCGCCAGGCGAGCTTGCCAGAGGAGATCCCAGGGTATTGAAGAGCACTCCGGCCGTCGCTGTGGAGTCGTTGGACGCAATCGTATTGTTGACGATATTGACCGCCAGCGCATCTTGCAGAGAGATGCCGCCGCCGTCCCATCCAGCAACGTTGTTGGTGATGATGTTGTTGGTCACCTGAACCGAGTACCAGTTCTTGGGTGCGGTTGGGAAGCGCGGAACATCCGTGCCGTTGACAGCCTGCAGGCGAATGCCGCCGCCGCTGCCGGCTTCAGCCGCATTGCCCAGGATGAGGTTGGCGTTGATCACCAGTCCAGGACCGGTGCCATCGCTCAGACCCGGCACGCAATCGACGTCGGTTACGCTGCCGCATTCGGTGGAAACTCCGTTGACAAGCTGGTTGCCATCGGGGGCCGCGCCCATGACGATGATGCCGCCGCCGCTGGTTGAGATCGTCGGGTTGAGGCTCTGGTTGAAGATGATGGTGTTGTGCTCGATGTCGCCGTTCTTGATGAACCCGATGTGCGAGACACCGCCGCCATCACCTGTGCTCATGTTGCCGCATACCCAGTTGTAGTTGAACTTGTAGTAGTCGGCGCCCGTGCACAGGCTCACGCCACCTGCTCCAGCCGGCGTACCAGAGAACAGTTCGTCGCCAATGGAGGTATTTGAAGTGACCGCGTTGTTATGCACGTTCACATTCAGGTTGAAGCAGAAGGGCTCCTGGGTGTTGACAGGATCACCGCTGCCGCTTTCGCAGGAACCTGGATCCGTATCGAGCGTCGTTCCATTGAGGTATGCGTCGGGGCTTTCACCCTGACCCAAATTGATGCCGCCCGACAGGGTTCCGATATTGGCGAAGATCCGGTTGTTTGCGATTTGCAGGTTGTGTGCCCAGGCGTGGACAAACAGGCCGCCGCCGCCTTCCGAAGCGTCTGTCAGCGTCAAGCCATCGATGCTCGACGGGTTGCACTGGAAGTTGCTTGGATAGGGATTGGCCGTATTGCCGTTTCCGCAATCTTTAGCCGTGAGGTTGGTCGAGCCGGTCGGGAACGTAGCTTCAACTGGGCCGCCAAAGTAGCCCGCTGCGCCATGAATGTTCACGCCCTTGCCCACGACTGTGATTGCCGCGCCCTCGTAAGCGCCCATCAGAGTGGGCTCTGACAGGAGCTGGGCCAGGTTGCCGTTGGTTGTGGTATCCCAGCCGACGATGCCCTCGAGCGGCAGACGGTCAACCTGGGGATCGGGATTGGCGCTCTCATTGGCGTTAAAGCCGTACCAGCCGGTTCCGCAATTAGGCGAAGCGTTGGTGGGGGAGATCGGTGTGCCGTTCGGCGCCAGGCCAAAGAGGCAGCCGATCTGGGCGCGCCACGGATCCATCTTGCCGGCAGGTTGCGCGTTCGCATCGATGATGCTGGAGGCAGCACCGACACCTTGCAACCGGATCGGCTTCCACATGATCACCATTTCCTGATAGTCGCCAGGAGGAACGATAATCATGTCGCCAGGCTTGGCCGCGTCAATGGCCTTCTGGATCGCGCCTGTGCTGGTGGGCGTTTGCGGGCTCTGGCTGGCCGTTGCCGGCAGCCACGTGGGCGTCTTGCCACCGATGGTCACATTGACCGTGTCGATGGACTGTTGGCCTGTGGATGTGGTGATCACAAGCTGGCCGCAATAGGCTGTTGAGCCGCCATACTGGGCCTGTTGCTGAACGGCGCACTGCGGCACGCCCTTTGAGCCGCCTGTGGCAGGCACGGTAACGGTGATCTGCCCGTCGCTCCAGCTTTGAACCGGGGCTGCGACTCCACCGATGGTGACTGTCCCAGCCGTAGCTCCGAAGCCATAGTGACGCGTGACGTTCTGCTGGTTGTAAGGCGCGGTATGTGCCTGCGGTCCAGAGTAACCGTAGTTGGGCACAACCTGGTCGCCCAGCGAATGGATGGTGAGGGTGACGCCGGCCTTGCTGGCCCAGGGACCGATGCCCTTGTCGCCGTCCACTTCGCTGATGGCCGGTGTGGCGTTCGGGTAGGCGCAATCCGGATGGTTGTACCCGGCCGAGAAGGCAGAGGTCGGAACCACCGGCGTATCCAGATACGAAGTCAGACCCGGCATGTAAGGCAGCTCATAGCAGAACTGGCTGTAGCCCGGATTGAACAACGGATCGGGAGTAACGCCCGTGCCCTTGTCGTTCATGCAGAAGATCATCATGTTCGGCGAGTAGCCGGTCGGGTTGGGCGGATTGACTTCCCACGTTGAGTAAGTAATGCCGTCGTAGTCGCCCCACCAGTCGGAGTAGACGCGGGAGATTTCAGCCCCGGTCCAATCCTTGATGGAGATCGGCATATTCGGCGGCGCGAACTTCTCACCGAACTGCGGCGAGAACGGATCGAACTCCGAAGTGAAGTCGTCGGTGATGACGCCCGTGAACTTCGAGGCCTTGTGGGTTGACGTGTAGATGTAGAACTTGGCGATGGCGCCGGCCTGATCGTCCAGCGTGACTTCCTTGCGGTCGCAGAGGTTGCGCGTTGCACCGGCGAACGGCGCCACCTGCTGTGACTCTGGGAAGAGGCTGATGTAGTCAGGCACAATGCGTGACTCGCCGACGCAAGGCCATGTGGGCTCAGGGATGAACGAAGGAACAATTCCGTTGCTCGGGCTGGCTCCCAGGCTCTGGGTCGGATTCTGCGCGTTGTACTGGTTGTACGAGCTGCCCACCTGCGCCTGGTCCGGGATGATGAAGATGTTGCCGAGGCCGCCGAATTCCTGCGTTACCGGCGCGATGAAGTTGTCGCCGATCAGGATGTTCTTGTCCTCTTCCTTCACGATCTCGTAGCCGGGCGGCGGCACCACTTCCACCACATACTTGCCCGTGGGCAGCATGGGGATGCCTGCATACAGGTCAGTCGCGGGATCCGCCTTGCACACCTTGCAGTTGGTACCGGTAGCCGTCGGCTTTCCGGTCGTGTCCCTTGCGGTGACACTGGGGAAGGAGTACATGCCGTCGTAGGGAGCCGGCTGCAACTGGTTCCAGTTGTGCATGCCGTCGTAGCACTTGTACTGCGCGTTGTACGGCAGCGGCGTGGCGCTGCCGGTACCGCCGGTATGCATCACGTTGTTGTAGTAGTCGAGGTAATCCGGCTGGTTTTCCAGCGAGAAATAGAACAGGTCGCTGGTGGTCTGGCCGGGGCAGTTCATGTTGGGAACATAGTGTCCGTTCACGATCAGGGGATTGCCATTCGCGTCCAGGCGGAATCCCTGAGCAAAGTCATCCCAACTGCTGGTCTGCGTGGTGTCAACCAGTGTCAGGGTCGGCGTAACGCCATCGGCAGCGGTGCCTTCCTGATAGAGATTCACCGTGACGTGCGGAACCAGCGGCTCCCACTGCGTTTGCACGAGCATCTGCGGATCGTCGAACGGGCGTGTGGATGCATAGACCACATGGCCCTTGATGCCGCCGTTCTCGCCAACCGTGTAAGGAGCCTTGCCGAACTCGACAAAGTTGTTTTGTCCGGAGTAGCCCTGCCAGCCTTCCACTCCCAGCCAGGGCGGATCGATACGGCCCGTGGAAACACCAGGTCCGCTCGGTTTAGGTCCATTCTGAATCGAGGCGCCGCTGCAGTCCGCGTGGTCGCAATAGATAGCGCCGGGAATAGAAAGGTCCGCGGGCAAAGGTGTCGTCTCTGCCGTGTTGGCAAGGAAGTTGTAGGGGTCCGTTCCGCCGCTGGATGCGGTACCGCAGTTCGGGTACCCGGGAGACGTCTGACCGCACGAAGTTGTGCCGTCGGCCGGTCCGCCCGCGTCGTAAACCGTGTGGGTGCCGGTGTTCTTGTAACGGGTGGTATCCGTCTCAATCACATACCAGTTGAAGAGCGGGAACTCCTCGTTGAAGTTGGCCGTTCCGGTAAAGTCCGTGGTCAGGTTGTTTGACATGCTGCCGTCGCGGTACCGGACGCTGACGGGAGCAAAGGGAATTCCCTCTGCGTCAGACCCATAGACACCGGTCTCCTTGGGGTCGATGAATGTCTTGGTATAGACATTGGCCTGCCACTGATTGGCCGGCACATCGCCCATGTTGGTCGTGGTGGTCTTGTTCAGCCCAACCGGGAAGGAGAGGCCGTCCACCAGTTGATCGTTCCACTGGTCGAAGGTGGTGAGTCTCCAGTCGCCCTCGGGCAGCCCGGTCAGCGTGAAGGTGCCGTCTGCGTTGCACTTGATGAACGCGAAATCCTCGCCGTCCGGATCGCCCACGCTCACGTAGCACTGCGTGAAGTAGAAGGAATCGCGCGAACCGCTGCTGTAGAGCCGTTCGTCGGGAGTGCGGCTCATGCGCTCGGTGGTAATCTTGCCCGTCACCGTGCTGGTGCAGCTGTATACCTGTCCAGGGTTCGGTGCGTTCACGTCCGAGCCACTGCAAAGCGCCTTGAGACGGCCATTGATGATTGCAGGGTTGGCAAAGCCGATATTCACGTGGAAGTTCGCCGGACCAAACTCCTGGAAGTAACTCGGCTCGCCGATCCTGAGGAAGGAGTCATGAGCCTTCTGGCCATCCAGCGTATTGGTCTGCAACCACTCTTCACCCCTGGCAATGCGGTCCGCGCCGGCAATCGCCTGAATGCTGTAGCGACCCGGCATCAGGTTCTTGACCACGGCCTGGCCACCCAGCGGCGAGAGTGTTTTGCCATCCGATTCATAGTTGGGGCAGGTCACGATCGTGCCGGTGATTCCCTGTCCTTGCTTGCTGATCGGGCAGGCGTTGAATCCAGTCGCCGGGTCAATGTACCCGTCCAGACTGTTGGAGAGCGGCTGGTTGAACATGTCGTAGGTCATCTGGCCGGTCACGTCGCCGGAGCCGCCCATGTCGTCCCACATGACGATGTTGAAGCCACCCAGGCCAGGCTCGTTCGTTGCCAGCACGTCGATGCCGCCGCCCGCATCCTGCTCGCCGTTCAGCGGGAAGTCGTCTTCAAACACGTTCACCGCAAGCTGTGCGGGTGGGAATGGATCCTGCTGTACCAGCACCGTTACAGGCGGGAAAGATCCCGTGCAACTGTTTGAGCCAACCGCCGGGCTGCAGGCAACCGGAATGGGCGCACCACCCATGCCATGGCCGCAACCGGCAGGCGTTGTGCCCGTCGTTGCAGGGCAAGCCGTGGTATTCCCAGCCGTGAACGGGTTCGCCGCGTCGCCCGGCAAGACCGAGATATAGTACCTCTTGCTCGGGTCAAGAGCCACCTGGTCAGGGGTAACGGGTGTCTTCTGTGTGCCCGCCCTGCAGGCGCCATTGCCCACATCGCACACTGCCGCTATATGTGCACCGGACGACGGATCGACCATCATCTGGCCCGATTCGCAGGAAACCGTACCCGTGCATCCCTGCGCCACATACGGCATGTCGCTGGTATGGAAGTTTGTCCCCAGCAGGGGAACCGTCCCCGATGCCGTCTGAATACAGCCAGCCGGCGGGGGATTGCTCGTGCAGTTGGGGCTGATGTAGAAGGACCTGTCTTCTTCAATGATCCAGCGATAGTCGGTCAGGATCGCTCCCGTCTTGGGGTCCTTGACCGTAACGTTCAGACCGCTGCCCGTGGGGAAGGTCAGGGTTACCGTTGCGGTGCTGGCGCTCAGGGTTCCCTGCGAGTTCTGCGCCTGGTAGGTGAAGGTGTACGTGCCTGCACCCGGCACTGTCGCGGTAAATCCGCCCTTCGCGTCCATGTTCACCGACAGACCGCTTCCGCTAGGAACCGCGATAGTCGATGTGGCAACTGAAAGAGGATAGCCCTTCCCGTCGCTATCGACCGACAAAACTCCGGGGGAGGGAATCTTGATGTAGGTCGCCATCTTCGACGTGAAGCTGCTGTTGTTCACGCTGATGCCGCTGGCAGCTTCGATCGCCGCCAGGTTCAGTGTCACGGTTGCGGTGGGACCGTTGCCGTTCGCCTGGTAAACAAATGTGTCTTGTATAGTCGGCGTGGCCGCGGACCAGCTCGCGTCCGGAATGTAGGTGAAAGTGCCATTCGAATTCAGCGTCACCGCGCCGTGTGCAGGCGCTGTTAATACGGCAACGCCATACACGCTCACGTCGTTCGAGATCACGCCTTTGGATGGATCCGACACCGTGAAGGTCCCGTTGGGAACGATCGAGGTGTAGGTATCGGGGTTGGCCTGGGCTGCAACGCCGAGCGCTGGAGCACTGGGCAAACCCGATCCGTTGACGCCAATGTAAGCCAGCATGCCGGCGTCGCGGTTAACCGCATTGCCAGACAGGCTAAGCTCGCGGTCGTAGATCGGCAGCGCCGTTGCGCCTGACGGGGGCGCGTTGATCAACACGTCGTAGGTCTTGCCCGCGGCCATGAACACTTCGTTCTGCACGCGCGGTGTTCCCGGCAGAGGATTGCCGTCTTCCGCAATCAGTTCAAGCCCGCCCACTGTGACGGGAGTCCCGGTCGCCGCTTGGATCGTCTGCGATCCAACGATTGAAGGCACATGCATATGCGAACCGGCATTGACCAGGCGCACAAGCACAGTTCCAGGGCCGCTGGCCGGAGCGAGTGTTGCCGGGGTCGCCGGGAACAAGGAAGACGCAGCTCCGCTCTTGTTGAACGCGACGCCGTTGATCAGGTAATACAGCGGCTTGTAGTTCACAACCGGCGGATAGCAGGTGTTATAAGTCGCGGAGCTTGGGTTGCCGCAACCTCCCGGCTGTCCGGACCAGACATTGGTCTCCAGGAATCCCGAGGTGTTGACCGCCGCGCTGATCTGTTTATTCATCACGGGATCGATTTCGCTGAGGATCAGCGGAACTTCAGCATCGTAGGTCACTGCCGGCTTGGAGCCGGCTGCGGGATAAGCCGTTCCTGCCGCGGTCTCGACGCCTGCCGCCGACGTCGGAGCAGTCGTCACAACCAGAATTCCGTACAAACCCATCATCCCTTGAATGGACGGATGCGTGCCTGATTCAATCAGGTACGTGCCCGGCCGCGGGGCTTTCCAGGTAAGGGTCTTTGCTGCTCCTTGTGCAACCTCTGTGCCAAACGACTGCACGCGGGCTCCCTGCGGAGGCGGCACAAAACTCCCTGGCGCGCCGGCCGTGGGCCACGTAACCGTCAGGTCGGCATGGCTGGGGCTCGGCGTGGTCGTTCTTTGCGTCACGTCGCCAAGACCGCCGCCCAGTTGGCCCACGATCGTCAGTGAGGTCGGGATGCCGGTGCCCCCGGGAGTAATTGGAAGGTTGTTGGTCAAACTGATCGTCAGATCCTGTCCGGATGGAACAGTGATCAGGACCGGAGACCAGCCAGCCGCTCCCTTGTTGGTGGCAGCGCAGGTCTGGCTGCCGCTTGTCAGCGCGGTACCCGACACGCTGGTGCAGGTATAGCCCCACATCGGCACGTTCGTGCCGTCAGGCAGGATAATGCTGGTCGGCGCCGCAGTCAGGTTCACTGTCTGCTGCGCGAGAGCCATACCCGCTCCGAGGAGGAGACCCGTCGCCGCGTAAATCGCTGTCTTCAGCCTTGTTTTCAGATGGTGGTATCTCATTTCGCTCATCTCCTCGGTCTCAATTCTGTTCGTCAATTACGAATTCCCGGGAATCGACCAGCATCATCATCATCATTCCGCCGGGGAAAACGTTGTTGGTGGTAATCTCCCGCTCGTTGTGCGAGTGCCACATGAACGCCCAGCCACGCTCGTTGGCTGGGTTGCCCTGGAAGTTGGCGGGCAGGAACGTGCTGTTCGGCCCAGTCGCGCGGGTCGTTGCATCCGGACCCAGGTAGGGACTGCCGCTATACCAGACGCCATTTGTGAAGATGTCCGGGTCGGGAAGCGTCGCCGGTCCACCGGCCGCTACGTCGCCAAAGGGCGCAACCTGAAGTGGCTTGTTGTGGTCCTGGCACCACTCAAAGTAGTTGATCGCAGTCGGAGAGCCGGTGTTGTAACCGTCTGCATCCGGACTGCAAGCAAGATTGGCATTGGGATCGCTGGATGTCTTGGCTTCGTGCCCGTACATGTCCCAGTTCAATCCTCTGCCGGTGAAGTAGAAGATCCCGTCAAACGCCTGGCCCGGAGTCGTCGTCGTGGTAAACAACAGCGGCCCGGCAAGGCTGCTTGGGTCCGATGCGCTCAGAATCAGGTTCCCGTCGCGAGCCAGGATGCGCACGTGGTTGGCATGTTCATGGAACGGATGCTGCCACCTGCCCTGACCGATCACGCGAAGCAACACCTGCTCGCCCGGATGCATGTGCGGATTGCCGTTATACGGCTGGTGAGGATACTCAACCGCATAATTGGGGTCCATGTCATCCGGCATCGAGCGGCCGTTGATCATGAAGTACGAAGGATGGTAGGGCTCGGTTGGAACCGAGAGACTGCAGCCCGCCGCGCCCGCGGTGCACCCCGCCAGGGCCGTCACCTGCGCGTATGCCTGATTGTGAATGTTCGCATCCATCTCGGAGAACTGGAAGAGATATTCACGGTCGTAGCAGGTCTTAGGATTGTCGTAAGCGGCATCGGCAAGACGGGCATCCGGTTCACCCCACTTGGCCTGTGCCGATGCATTCCCCCCGGGATTCGCCGCGGGAAGTCCCGCTGAACAGGCGGCAGGAACGGACTTTGGAAGCACGATGACCGCACCGTACAAGCCCATGTCAATCTGAAGATCGCCCTGGGTTCCGCTGTAGTAAGCGCGCGTGCCGGGCGATGATGCAACGAAGGTGTAAGACACCGTTCCGGCCGGCGCTGCCTCCTGCGTCAATAGGCCTGCCACGCCACCCGAGGTCGAAACGTTGAAGCCCGGAAACAGGATCGATGTATTGCCGGCCGCGCTGGGCAACCCGTTCGTCAGGTTCACAGTGACCGTCTGACCTTCCGTGACGATCAACGTCGGACCGGGAACCTGCATGCTCGGACAACCGATCGTCCCCGGCGATATCGACGAAGGCGCAAAGCCTGCCGGCGCGCTGCTGCAGCCGTATCCCCACGAGTAGACGGAAGAACCGTCAGGCTGGTTAAGGAACGCCGGCTGCGCAACCAGGTTGAATGTTGCGGTGCCCCCGCTGCCGCCAGTAATCCCTGGAGCAGCAGCGTGCGCCGTCGCTGTGAGCGAAGCCACTGCCACCATTGCCGCCAGCAGCAGTCGTGTCTTCAAAAGCGCATTTTTCAAATTCTTCGGCTTCATTGCTGATCTCCTAATTGATGTGGACTTCTGTCATCAGCCCGCCGAAGTTCTCGGCGTCGTTTGCCAGATGGTCAAGCTGCGGTGTGTAGAGGTAATACACGCTGCCCGACGGATACATTGACTTGTTGCTCGCATCCAGAATCACGTCCAGCGACTCGCCACCGGCCAGGGTGATCGAATTGCTGTAATAGTCCATGTTGTTTCCCGCTTGATCCCGGAGCAGCTTGGCGTTGTAGCCGATGACATGCATCGGAATTCCCAGCGACGCCAGCGTCTGATATTCGGTTACGTCCAGATCGGAGATGCGTAGCAAAGCCTTGCCGCCGGCCGGGATGTTGATGATCGCGGGCAGGGGCTGCGAGAAATGGCTTCTCCCATCCGAGGTCTGGGTCTGCAGCGGGCCGGGAGTCACCGTGTCCGGATAGCTCCGCCCGTTGAGCAGGAAGTATTTGTCCTTCATATCCACGAATGCCTCGGGATTGAAGGTCATGCCGACAAAATGGAAGTTGGGGTCGAAGCCGTGAATTTGAAGAGGATACTCGACATCGTAGGCCGTCGATCCGTCGCCATCGTTGTATGCATATTTATAGGGGCTTCCCGTCAATGGATCTGTAGCCTGAGCCACGCTGTTTGAGCTTGCCGGCAGCGCGTTGGAACAGAGAATGTCGTCTTTGGTATTGCAGGCCGTGCGCGGATCTGTCTGTTGCAGTTGCAAAGCGGAATACAGGCTGTTGCCCACTGGAACACGATTCTGCCGCGGACGCACATAGATCTGCCCTACCATGCCCATCTGCAAGTGCTCGGGGGGCGTGATGTGGCAGTGCCAGAAATAGGTGCCGGCATCCGGCGCCAGATAGTAATAGGTGAAGCTGCCGCCGATGTTGATGGCGATCGACGCATCCGGAACACCGTCGTAGAACGACGAAGCATTCGGGTAACCATGGAAGTGGACCGTATGCTGCTCGAAGAGGTCAGGCCGCATGATCATGCCCACGTTGCTGAGAGTGAGGAAGAATTCGTCGTCTTCATCAATCGCCATCAATGGAGCCGGTATGTTCCCGTTCATCACGCCGATGTCCATGATCTGACGGGGATCCACATGCCCATCAATGCCACTCGTCGGGATCGTGCTGGCGCACGTTGGATCGGCCAGGCAATCGGCGTCGGGGGCCAGGCCAACTGCACCGTTCCAGGTAAAGCTTGGCGAACTGGTGACATCTCCCACGGAGTATGGCGCGTCCGATGCCCCATCCGTGGTGGCCGGATCGCCCGGCGCCAATGTGCCCGGATAAAGGCTATTGAATACGTTGGGGAACTGGGTGCCGGGTTTGCCGGCTGCCATGTCGGCCAGGCCAGACAGCGGGCCAAACGAGAACATGAACGTCTGGGTGCCGTCGGCCATCGTCGAGTAGCCGTCACCGCCCGAAATCTGCTGGCACTTGATCGCGCCATTCACGTTCGTGCTCGGCACCAGATAGCCGTTGGGTCCAGTTACGAATTTGGTTGGGCCATTGTAGGCAGGCTCCGTGTTGTTGACGCCAGTATTGCCTGGATCTGGATGAGTGATTGTGCTGGTGGGGCATTGAACCCTGAAGGATTGTGCCGTAGCGGGCAGTGCCGCGATGCCTATGAACGCCAATACAGACAGGATATTTCCCGTAATTCTGCTTGACATGTGTCCTCCTCATTCCCGCTGACGGCGCCTGTTTCCTGAATGCGGGGAGTTTGCGCGCCGTCTCCATGGTGTCGTCAGTGTTAGCGGAACGGGAATATCGAACGTTGCGTTACCGCAAGGATGGCTGGATTCTTTTGCCTAATTCATTTGAGTGTTTGCTTAAATGCAAAACCGCGGGTTCGGCCGAATCCCTGAAGTGCATCCTGCCCGGGCCGGCATTCGGTTTTTTCTCGTCCCGGCGGTTTGACTTCGACTCGAAACCCGGCCTGCGGGCAGTGGAGAGCTGCGGACAGCAGGCACGGTGCGGCCCCGCCTAACCGTTAATTGTTCTGCTGGTTGACCTATCGCAAAGATAAAGAGCCTGCTGCAACCCATTCTGAATCTCAGGCTCCAAGCGCCATCTGGTACGAGGCGATATGAAAAACAAAATATTCTTGTTGTTCGTACTGAGCATATGGATTTGTCAAGTCCCTGCTCATGCTGAAAGTGCCGAGCACGCATACAAAGTAGGGGATCGTGCTGAGAAAACTAATGATTATGACGTAGCGTTCGAAGCGTTCAAAACTGCGCACGAACGCAAGCCCGATGACCCGAAGTACATGGCTGCGTATCTGCGCCTGCGCTTCTACGCGTCCGGGCAGCACATTCATACCGGCGAGCAACTGCGCGATCAGGGCAAACTGCCGGAAGCCATGGCCGAATTTCGCCACGCGGCCGATATCGACGCCAGCAACTTCGCCGCTCTTCAGGAAGTGAGGCGCACCGCTGACTTGATTCAAAAAAAGGTCACGGAAACCGAAGCCCCCACTCCGTCGCAAAAGCAGATCACGGCTCTGGAGAAAACTGCGGCCAGCGTGGCGGGGCCTGTGTCGCTCAATTTCAATTCGGACATGCCTGTCTCGCTGCACCTGTCGACAACCACCGACGTCGTCTACAAGACGCTTGCAAAAATGGCGGGGATCAATGTGCTGATCGATCCCGAATATAAACCTCAGAAAATTAATTTTGAATTGAAAGACGTGAGCCTTCGCGATGCTCTCGATATGTTTGCCATGCAATCCAAAACCTTCTGGCGGCCCATATCTTCCAACACAATCATGGTTTCAGCAGACTCTGCTTCCAAGCGCAAGGAGTTTGAGCAGAATGTGATGAAGACGTTCTACCTGCGCAACGCGGCAACGCCAAGCGATTTGCAGCAGGCAGCCGGAACGCTCAAGGGCATCCTCGATATCAGCCGCATCCAGGTGACTCCTGAACAAAGATCCCTGACACTGCGCTGCACACCGGACCAGATGGTGTTGGCCCAGAAGCTGCTTGGCGACATCGACAAGCCCAAGGCTGAGGTCTCGATCGAAGTAACCGTGATGGAGGTGAGCCGCGACAAAACCCGCACGCTTGGCACCAGTCCGCCCACCAGCGCATCTGTAACGCTTGCGCCTGGCGGGACCTCGACTTCTTCGAGCTCTTCAAGTTCTTCGCTCACGTTGAATTCCTTCACTTCACTCCACGCAGGTGATTTCTCTGTATCGATTTCAGGCGCATCCTTCTCTCTTCTGGCATCCGATAGCAACACCAAGGTCATTCAGCGCCCGCAAATGCGCGCCATTGACAGCGAGAAAGCCTCACTTAAAATCGGAGACCGGGTCCCCATCGCCACCGGATCGTTCCAGAGCGGTCTCGGCGGATCTGTGAACACTCAGTTCCAGTACCTCGATGTCGGCGTCAATATCGACATCACGCCCTATGTGCATGCCGATAACTCCGTGACACTCAAGATGTCGCTGGAGATATCCTCTGTAACCGGTGTGCAGAATATTGGCGGCTTCAACCAGCCCACCATTGGACAGCGCAGAATCGAACATGAGGCCCGCCTGGCGAACGGCGAAGTGAATATGATCGGCGGCATCCTCTCGGACACCGACACAAATTCCATGAGCGGGTACCCGTGGATAACCAAGATTCCCATTCTCAAATATTTGTTTGGACAAGAGACCAAGGAGCGCCAGCAGAGCGAGATTGTCTTCGCCATCACTCCGCACATCATTCGCGGCGGAGAAGTTACCGACGATAATCTGAAAATAGTTGACATCGGTTCTGCCAATGCCGTGACTTATCGTCAGGAAGAAACCAAGGCCGCGTCCCCCGGCGCGGTCCCGGCGCCACCTGGAACACAGCCTGCAACACCAACTGTTCCTCAGCCTGCGGCAAGTCATCCAACCGCACTGGCGCCCGCGCAATCCACTCCACCCACTGTAAAGCAGGGATCGAGTGCCGATACTTTGGCTCCTCCGGCACAAAGGTCCTCAGCGCAGCCCGCCACAACCATCAGCCCGGCTGTGAAACCTGCTCTTCTCGTCGAACCCGTCACGCCCAGGCCGGCTGGCATCATCAAGCCGGCATTGGGCGCAACGTAACCGGCGCCTTGCGCAACTCTGTCGAATAGTCACTTCCCGGGCGTCGGCCTGCAATCAATTAGTCCTGAAACCTGTGTTGCCTTTCAACCGGTATCAAGCGTGGATCGTTGCAGTGGAATCCTACGGCGCTTCTGGCGTTGCCGTGCAGGCGCAATGTATGCGCCGCTGCAAAGTCTGCGCCCCCATGCGGCAGTTGCGCGAAACCTCGCTGGGCTGGCATACTCCTCCCAGAGCGGTTTCCCCTGCCGCCACGTTCTGTTTGAATATTTTTTGCGTACTTTGCATGGGGGCGCTGCGGCGCGCCTTCCCGATTTACTTTCCAGCCTTGGTTCCAGTTAAGTTCAGCTCGCTTGTTACGGCGCGGGGTGATGCTCCGCCCCGCAGCGCAGGCCTCGTCTATTGCCAGCGCCCACACAGCACGGGATGAAGAATGAATCGACTGAACAATAAAGAGGTTGCGTTAATGGCCGAGCGGCTGTTTGCAGTTCTGATGGAAACCCGCGGCAGATACCGGGAATATTTGCGGAGTAGAGGCGTGCCCCGCTTCATCGTCTGGTCGCGTGATTTTTTGCTGGCCGTCTTTTCGACCCTGGTGCTCTTCGGATCTCCCTCCTTTGTGGTCCACGCCCAGATCTCTCCTGGCCCGCTGGCCAGGGCCCACCAGAAGCTGAATGGCCCGGCCAATTGCGTTCAATGCCATGAGTTCTCAGCCGCGTCGCCTACCTTTCGCTGTGTCGAATGCCACAAGGAAATCGCGGAGGAATTGCAACACCACAAGGGCCTCCACTCCACCTTTCCACAGAATGGAACCACAGGATCGGCTTGCGTAAAGTGCCACTCCGACCATAACGGAGAGAACTTTGCAATGGTTCATTGGGACCCATCGCCAAAAGGATTCGATCACACCAGGACCGGATATCTGCTCGATGGCAAACACGCCGGCGTCAGTTGCCGTTCCTGTCACAACGCGCAACACATCGCACCTTCGGAACGTATCTTGCTGGCGTCCAAAGATTTGAATCGCACCTGGTTTGGCCTCTCGCCAAGTTGCGTTACCTGCCACGAAGACAAGCACCAGGGCCGTTTCGGAACCAACTGCCTCCAATGCCACTCCACCGTTGACTGGAAAGCAGCAAAGATCGATCAGCACAGTTTCGACCACTCGAAGACGCGCTACCCGTTGACCGGAGCCCACCTGAATACCCCGTGCCAGAAGTGCCATACCCCTGGCGCTGACAACCAGCCGCGCTATGCAGGCATCCCGTTCTCCACTTGTTCTTCCTGCCATACCGACCCCCACAAGGGCGAGTTCGTACAGGCATGCGATTCCTGCCACACCACCTCCACATGGAAGAAAACTTCTTTCATCTCCAGATTCGATCACTCAAAAACGAAATATCCCCTGCTGGGAAAACACCTCGAAGTGCAGTGCCTTACGTGCCATAAGACCGCGGATTTCAAAGCGCCCATGGCCTTTGCAAACTGCGCGGATTGCCATAATCCCGATCCGCACGGAGGCCAGTTCCTCAAGCGCTCCGACGGGGGCAGGTGCGAGAGCTGCCACACCGTGAAGGGTTGGAGCCCATCCACTTACACGGTGGCCGACCACGCCAAAACCGGGTTCCCGCTGGTGTCCCCACACGCCAATATCAAGTGCGCAGACTGCCATGTTCCCGCCGGCAAGGCTACGCGCTACAAGATCAAGTTTGCCCTCTGCGTGGATTGCCACAAGGATGAACATGAAGCACAGTTTGCGGCTGCTCCCTGGCTCAACCGCTGCGAACAGTGCCACTCCGGCGTCACCTTCAAGTCATCCAGCTACACGCTTGCCAAACACCAGCAGTCGAGCTTTCCGCTCACCGGAGGCCACCAGGCGGTAGCCTGCAACGACTGCCACAAGCCGGCGCCTGGCTCCAGGGTTGCGCTGTATCACTTCAGTTCGCTCAGTTGCACAAGTTGCCATGAAGACATTCACAAGGGACAGTTCGCCCAGCGCATGGCCGTCATGGGCGCGGACGGAAAACCTCTTGGCTGTCTGAGCTGCCACTCTACAACGGAGTGGAAGGACCTTACAAAATTCGACCACACGCAGACGGATTTTCCGCTGATCGGCTCACATCGCGCCGTGACATGCGTCGAATGCCACAAACCGCCGAACATGGAGCTGACTTTGCTCCATGTCGACTTTACAAATGCTCCGAAGGGTTGCGACCAGTGCCACGAAAACCCACATGCAGACCAGTTCGGCGACAAGGCCAGCGACTGTGCCGCCTGCCACAACAGCAACAAGTGGCGCCCCTCGCTCTTCGATCACGAGAAAACTGCCTTTTCTCTCAAAGGAGGACATCAGGATGTTGCCTGCTCGGCCTGCCATACGCTCAAGAAAACAGTAGGCGACAACCTGGTGCTCTTCTACAAGCCCACTCCCAAAACCTGCGAGGCTTGCCATGGAACAGCAGTCCCCAAACCTGCAGATGCGAGGATACCGAAGTCTGCAGGGATCTAAAGAGTCGATATTTTTTCTTTTGGGGGGTAGACCAAACGTACCATATGTTCTAATCTGTACCTGACCGTGATGTGACGTGGGTCACATCACGGTCGCTAGTTCGACATAATTGGAATTCTAATTGCTCTACATTTATTGCCTTGCTCCCTAACCCCTATGGAATTGCGGCCGGCAAGAAAGGTCCATTTCAAATAGCCATCCATTAGCCCGTTGTCGATCGCGGCTACTCCAGGATGCGTCCGGCAAGACCAATGTTCGAAGTTCGTACCCTCCGCGGTGAGGAGGAATCGTGGGCTGGATTTTGGCGAACTGGCAAAATTCAGCACTTTGCGCATACGCAAAATTCCCTGTACTGAACCACTGAATAGTCAGGGATAGCTAGGGATTTGTCAGACCTGAGGCAGGTTGCATATTGACCTCACCTCCGGGCCCAACTGCATGGAGCAGATTGTGAACTTTTCGCGCTGGCTGATTAAAGTCATTGCTGTACTGCTTCCCTTTGTTTTAGGGATGGCGCTCCCGCTACTGACAGCCGATGCCCGTCCTGGTCCGGACGGACCTCAGGCCAAAGTGACGAATCCGCACGGCCCCATCTCCACGCCGTGCCAGAGCTGCCACACCTTCACCAGTTGGAAGCCGATACAGTCCAAACCTGATTTCAATCATGACCAGACCGGCTATCCTCTGCGCGGCATGCACCAGAAAGTCGCTTGCACCCAATGCCACACCAGTCTTGTCTTTAAAAACGTCAGCACCAGTTGCGCCAGTTGTCACGCCGATATTCATCGCGCCCAGTTCGGAGCCAATTGCGAAAGTTGCCACACGGTCAAAGGCTGGAATGTTTCCCTCGATGCAATCCGCAATCACCAGAATCGCTTTCCTCTGGTGGGCGCGCATGCGCTCGTAGAGTGCGATGAGTGCCACAAAGGCGCCGCGAGCGGACAGTTCCAGGGGCTTTCGACGGCTTGCGACTCCTGCCATCAGAAGGACTCCCTCACGCCGGTTATTAACCACGCGGCGCTGGGCTTTCCCGCTACCTGCGATACCTGCCACTCCATGAGCAGTTGGGTCGATGCCAAGTTCGATCACCTGAAATTCACCGGCTACGCGCTCACCGGCATGCACGCCACTCTGCCCTGCACCTCTTGCCATATCAACAATGTCTTCGCAGGCACATCGGCTTCCTGCTACGCCTGCCATACTACCGACTTTACTGGCACCTCGAATCCACCGCACGTTCAGCTTGGCCTGCCACACGACTGCGGCACTTGCCACTCAACGTCAAATTGGCTCAATGCCTCCTTCAATCACACACTCTATGCAAACTATCCTCTGACGGGGATGCATGCCACCGTGCCCTGCGCGCAGTGCCACACCAACAACAATTACGTTTCCACGCCGACCGCTTGCTACGCTTGCCACAAGGCGGACTTCACAGGAACCACCAATCCAAATCATGTTGCTTCCGCCTTCCCCACCGATTGCAGCTTGTGCCACACCACCTCTGGTTGGACGACGTCCACCTTCGATCATTCAACTGTCTTCCCGCTCACCGGCGCGCATGCCACTGTGCCTTGCGCACAGTGCCACACCAACAACAACTACACGACCCTTCCCACCGCTTGCTACGGATGCCACCAGGCAGATTGGAACGGAACAAACGCTCCTCCCCATGCCACCGTCGGCTTCCCCACCACCTGCGCCACTTGCCACAACACCACGAGCTGGACGACGGCTACTTTCGATCACAGCACAACGTCCTTCCCGCTCACCGGCGCGCACATTACTGTTCCCTGCGCACAGTGCCACACCAACAACAACTACACGACCCTTCCCACCGCCTGTTACGGATGCCATCAGGCAGACTTCACCGGCACCACCAATCCCGCTCACGTTGCCGCGGGATTCCCGACGGATTGCACTCTCTGCCACAACACAACTGCCTGGACCGCGTCGACGTTCAACCACAACAATACGGGCTTCCCGCTCACCGGCGCGCATACCACTGTTCCCTGCGCGCAGTGCCATACCAACAACAACTACACGACCCTTCCCACCGCCTGCTACGGATGCCACCAGGCAGACTTTACCGGCACAACCAGTCCGGCTCATGTTGCCGCGGGATTCCCCACAGACTGCACCCTCTGCCACTCCACCACTAACTGGACAACCTCGACATTCAATCATGCTTCGGTCTTCCCCCTCACGGGCGCCCATGCAACTCTGCCCTGTGTCCAGTGCCACACCAACAACAACTACACGACGCTCCCAACCGCCTGCTACGGATGCCACCAGGCAGACTTCACCGCCACAACCAATCCCGCTCACGTTGCCGCGGGATTCCCCACAGACTGCACCCTCTGCCACTCAACCTCTAACTGGACGACCTCGACCTTCAATCACGCGTCGGTCTTCCCCCTCACGGGCGCCCATGCGACTCTGCTCTGTGCCCAGTGCCACACCAACAACAACTACACGACGCTGCCAACCACTTGCTACGGATGCCACCAGGCCGACTTCACCGGCACAACCAACCCCAATCACGTTGCCGTCGCCTTTCCCACGACCTGCGACACCTGCCACACCACCACGGACTGGACAACCGTCACCTTCAACCACGCCTTGTACGCCAACTACGCCCTGACCGGCGCACATGCCACGTTGGCCTGCACACAATGCCACACCAACAACAACTACACTTCAACCTCCACCGCCTGCTACTCCTGCCATCAGGCCGATTTCACCGGAACCACCAATCCGGCGCACGTGGCTGCGGGCTTCCCGACCGATTGCTCGATTTGCCACTCGACCACGAACTGGACAACCTCCACTTTCAATCACGCGACAACGGCCTTCCCGCTCACCGGCTTTCACGCAACCATGCAATGCGTGCAATGCCACACCAGCGCCAGCACTTACAACGGTTCCCTGCCCACGGCTTGCTACGGCTGCCATGCCGCGGATTGGAACGGCACCACAAATCCCAATCACGCCTCTGCGGGCTTCCCGACTACTTGCGATACATGCCACACCACAACAGATTGGACAGGCGCAACATTCAATCACAACAACACGCCCTTCCCGCTCACCGGCGCGCACACCACCGTGGCCTGCAATCTCTGCCACATCAATAACGTGTTTGCCGGAACGCCGACTGCTTGCTACTCCTGCCACCAGGCGGACTTTACCGGAACCACAAATCCGAATCATGTCACGGCCGGATGGCCTACCACCTGCACCACCTGCCACACCACGACGGCATGGATACCGGCAACTTTGCCTGCCTCGTACCACACCTTCTTCCCCACAAATCATGGCAATGCGAATTCAGTCTGCACCACCTGCCACGCAAATTCTTCCGATTACTCCGTTTTTTCCTGCACCGCTACCTGCCATGGCAGCGGCAACGCAGCCAACTTCAATCATCCCAATGTCAATGGGTATGTCTACAACAGTGTCAACTGTTACGCATGCCACAAGAACGGCCAAGGGGGTTAGTCCAAAATGAGCCGTCGCAAATCTTCACTCTTATTTTTTGGCTCCCTGCTCTGCGCGGCGCTCGCGCCAGTAAGTGCGTCGCCCGGAGAACCGCAGAGTGCCTCCCCGTCGGCAACTCAGGTTGCACCGGCAGCCGTGTCCCCGTCTCCCGATGCAGCGAATTTGCCCGCTTCCATAAGGACTGCCTTCCATGTCCGCTACGTCAGCGGGACCAGCATCTACATAGATGGCGGGCGCACTTCGGGCCTGGCTGAAGGCACAAAACTGGTCCTCAAGCAGAATCCGTCGCAACCCGCAAAAGCCGGTGAAGACAAGGCTCTCGAGCCCGGCGTCATTGCCAGGCTCACCGTCGTATCCGTCGCATCCACCTCCGCTGTTTGCCAGGTGGATGCCACGGCCAGGGAGATCACGGCCGACGACGTGGTGACGCTGCCCGATGACGAAGTTGAGAAGATGGTTGAAAGGAACACCCTCGGCAACACGCGCAAATATCCCATGGTAGTCACCTTCAGCGAAGGCGATCCGCTCGATGAGGATGTGCGCGAAGCCCTGCCGCGGCCACCGCTCCCTGAGATCAACCAGATCCGCGGAAGAATCGGCTTCGATATGAGCTTTATCACTGAGCTTGGCCAGGGCGGTGCCACTTCTTCCGAGTACGGTATGGCGGTGCGCATGGACGCCACCCGCCTCTTCGGCACGCATTGGAATCTTGCCGGATTCTGGCGTGGCAGCCTGCAACGCGGATCGACTCCATCCCAGCCCACCTTGCAGGATCTCATCAATCGAACCTATCTGATGAGTCTGACCTATATCAATCTCCGCTCGCAATGGACCGCCGGAGTCGGACGCCTCTTTCTTCCCTGGGCCAGCAGCCTTGAGACCATCGACGGCGGCTACATGGGAAGGCAGTTCTCCTCCAATACTGTGACTGGACTCTTTGCCGGCTCTACTCCCGACCCCACGTCATGGGATTTCAACCCCAAAGGAAAAATCGGCGGCTTGTTCGTCAATATGCATGGTGGAGACTACAACAGCCTCCACTACTCAAGCACCGCCGGCATGGGTGTCAACCTGATCGGCTGGGCCGTCAACCGGCCCTTTGCGTTTACTGAGAACACATTCTCGTTCAAACGCTACTTTTCCTTGTTTCACTCAATGCAGATCGACCGCCCCACCGCCAATCCATCCACTCCGGCAGTCTCTGTCGGCCTGGGACAGAGTCTTCTTAGCGTCCGCGTGCAGGTTAATCCGCGTGTCACTTTGGACATGACCGACACATACTTCCGCGACGTCCCCACTTATGACCCAACCCTGGTTGGCACGGGCCTGCTCGACAAGTACCTCTTCCAGGGGCTCAACGGAGGCGCCCGCATCCTGTTCCCGCTGCATTTCACCGGCTACTTCACTGTAGGCCGAAGCAGCGATTCCAGCGACCCCAAGAGTTCCTTGAACACCCTCTTTGGAGTTACCAAGTCAAATATATGGAAGACCGGCCTTCTGGTTGATGCGCGTTACTCCAAGTTCGACAGCGCCTTTGCCGCCGGAACGTACAGCTCCGTCTCTGTTACCAGGGACCTGGGAGAAACCTTCCGGTTAAATCTGCAGGGAGGCAAGTACGCATACAACTCCACGCTGGCTGCCAGCAGCAACTCATTTTTTGTGAACGCACTCATTGACACGAATCTGGGCGCAAAATACTTCGTTGAGAACGCTTTTACGACCCAAAGAGGCGGCACGCAACAATACAACCAATGGACCACTACCTTGGGGTACAGATTCAACAACCGCTCATCGCAAAGGAGTTTGCAACGTGCTAATACCCCTTAGACCACAATGGATTCTTGCCGGGCTGATCTCGGCAGTAACATCGCTTTCTGCTGCCGGCCAATCTCTGCCTGCCGCCACGGCCACTGAACTGGCTCAGCGCCAGGTAGTCGCCTACCTCGCGAAACTCGCTGACTTGCACTGCACCGAGTCCGTTACTCAGGAAAAACTCGCCGGCAATGGACATGTACAAACCGCCGAACACGCCAAGTATGACTATCTCGTCATGATTGATGGAAATGGAAATGACCTGCAGTTCAATGAATCGCGAATCGCGTCCTCCGCTTCAAAGCACAAGCAGTTGCCGATGCTGGTAACCAACGGCTTTTCCACGGCGCTGTTGATCTTTCATCCCTACTACCGCGACAGCTTCACCTTCGATACCGGTCCCGACGAACTGGTCAATGGCAGGATGGCGGTTCCAATTTACTTTTCCCACATCCACGGCCGCCGCAGCCCGGCTGCGCTCGCCCTCCGCGGACGCGAGTTCCCGCTGGACCTGAAGGGCACCGCGTGGCTCGACAAACAATCCGGAGAAGTCTTGAAGATGGACGTGGGACTGCTGCACGACATGACCGATATCGGCCTGCGGTCTCTCAGCATCCATGTGGAATACAAGGAAACGGCCTTGGGAAAGTCTCCGGAACGTTTGGCGCTTCCTTCCGTTGCGGTTGTTGACGTCGCGACTCCCCTGCAGCACTGGCGCAACACGCATACCTTCGATGCATACAAGAGCTTCACCGCCGAGGCTGAGCAGAATTCGGATGTAATCATCCATGCCGAAAACACCAAAAATGGAATGGACAATACCGCCGCAGTGATCCGTCCGAACTCCAAGGAGAAACCTTAATCATGCCAGTGCTTCAACGAACTGCGCTAGCCGCCCCTGCTCTGGGCAACAAGCAAGCGGCTACGCGCAAAAACAAGGATGTTGGCCACCATGTGCGCGTGTTCATTGCGATCGCCTCCTCGCTTCTCCTGATAGGTACGATTGGTACCTATGGAGCGAGTTACTGGCTGCTCCCTCTCGATCAACGGCCATACTCCGATAAGTACGAATTACTGCGCCCCAGCGGAACCATCGGACTCAAGCTCGGGGTGCTGGGCACCGTATTGTTCTTCATCATCTTCCTGTATGCGTTCCGCAAGATCATCCCGTGGCTGGGCCGCCTGGGCTCGGCCACGCACTGGATGGATTTTCACGTCGTCGCCGGCCTCACTGCGCCGGTTCTGATCGCCTTTCATGCGTCTTTCAAATTCCAGGGCATTGCCGGATTTGCTTTCTGGATCATGGTGGCGGTCGCGGTAAGCGGCGTGATTGGCCGTTATCTTTATGCGCACATTCCACGATCGTTGAACGCGACTGAATTGTCGTTGAACGAACTGCAGGCGAGCGAACGCGACTTGTCCGATGCGCTCATTGACCAATCGATCTACTCCCCCGAGCAACTGAGCCGCGTGCTGTACGTCCCGTCTGCCGAACATATTAGAAAGATCGGCCCCCTGCTCGCGCTGGGCAGCATGATTGCCCTGGACGTGGGCCTCCCCTTCCAGATAGCCGGCTTGCGCCGCGCGCACTCAGGATTCTGGGGAAATCTGCGCTCCGCGGGCGGATTGTTTTCAACCGGCAACGGCACCGTCGAAGAAGTCGTTCGCCTGGTCCGCCAAAAGCTTTCGTTATCGAGGCGAGTTGTATTTCTTCACCAGACTCAGCGCGTCTTTCATCTTTGGCATGTAATCCATCGCCCATTCAGCTATGCGTTCGCGGTTTTGGCAATTCTCCACATTGTTGTTGCAACCGGCTTTGGCTTCATGGGATTGGTGGTCAGGTAGGCATGGATAGTCTCTTTACATGGTTGATCGTCGGTCTTGTGTTGGGGTTCTTTCTTCTGCGCTACTGGCGCGCCCACAGGCGCAACGAAGAGGAAGCCCGGGCCTCTGCCGCTCGTGGAGCTTTGTTTTCCGATGGGCCCAAAGCGCAGCATCCAAAGATCGCTGCCGATCAATGTATCGGCTGCGGAGCCTGCATTACGGTTTGCCCCGAGGGCGATGTGCTGGCCCTTGTAAATGGAAAAGCCACCATCATCAACGGCCATAAGTGCATTGGGCACGGCCTGTGCGCGGATCAGTGCCCTGTGGGCGCCATTACCATGGTGATGGCAAAGCCCAGTTCCGGCGCAGACGTCCCCGCCCTCAACGAGCAACACGAAACTAACATCGATAACCTGTTCATCGCCGGCGAATTGGGCGGCCTCGCCCTGATCAAGAATGCCGTAAACGAGGGACGGGAAATTATTGATGTCATCGCTGACCGGGTTGGCAACCGAAGCTCCAGGCCGGCGGATGACGTACTTGATGTGGTGATTGTGGGCGCCGGGCCAGCCGGCATCAGCGCCTCTCTGCGGGCCGCCGAGCATAATCTCTCAGCTCTCACCCTTGAGCGCGAAACCGTTGGAGGCACGGTCTCGAAATACCCGCGCCAGAAACTGGTGATGACCAGCCCTGTCGAGTTTCCCACTTACGGGCGCTTCAACAAATTAGCGCTCTCCAAAGAGGATCTGTTGGCCTTCTGGCAGAAAGTCATCAATCGAACTGATCTCAACATTCGCACTTCTGAAGGCGTGGAGGCGGTAAGGAAAGGCGCCGACGGGCTGTTCCTGACTCGCACTGCGCAAACAGAGTACCGCTCGCGCGCGGTGGTTCTCGCCCTGGGGCGCGCAGGCACCCCGCGAAAGCTGGGTGTCCCCGGCGAGGAACTGCCTCATGTGCTTTACCGGCTCATAGAGGCCGATCACTACACAGACAAAAACATCCTCATCGTCGGGGGCGGCGATAGCGCCGTTGAAGCGGCAATGGGGTTGGCGCACCAGGCCGACAACAAGGTCACTCTCTCCTATCGCAAGAGCGAGTTCAGCAGGCTCAAGGAGCGCAACAGCAAGCGCATTGAGGAGTACATGCAATCCCGCAAGCTCGACGTGCTCTTCAATTCGATTCCCACGGAATTCCGCGTTGGCAGCGTGTCGATCGAGGTTGGCGGTGAGATTCGGGAATTGCCCAACGATTTTGTCTGGATCTTCGCAGGCGGAACTCCCCCTTCGGAATTCCTCAAGGCTGCCGGAATATCGTTCGGTTCGATCGACACGGAAGAACGCCCTCAATTGACAAAGGCTTCATGACATGCCGTGCCGGCCTGATTTCCATGCAATATTGGTATCTCGATGGATTTGCCTTCGTGCAATGAATGCAACATTTGCTCCTGAGAAAACATTGTTCTTGCAAACTTATGCATCATTGCCGGATGAACGGTTCTCACGCGCATTGAGGTTTCGAGTACATTTTTTATCTGCATGACAAGAGCCCCCGAACCATGCTGAGCGCACATTGACTCCAGGCTCAGAGTCGATAAACACTCCCGCTTCAGGAACCGGTCAGTTTCCGGGGCTGGCACAAATCATCTTTTGGAGTTTCAATGGCTTCCTTTGGCAGTCTCTGTCTTGTGGTTTCTCTAACGCTGGCCGCTTACAGCTTTCTAGCCGGCAGTTTGGCGCTGTGGCTCATAGCCTCTGGCAGGGCGATTGCCATCTCGCCCCAGAGGCTGGCCGATACCGCGCGCAGAGCCGGAATCGCGAGCTTTGTCACCGTCACTGGCGCTGCCTTCGCCTTGGTATGGTCGGTCTACACAAACGACTTTTCCATCACCTATATTCTCGAACACTCAAATCGCGCCCTGCCCGGTGCTTATAAATTCTCTGCCATGTGGAGCGGCCAGGAGGGCTCATTGCTGCTCTGGGCCTGGCTGCTTGCCTGCTATGGTTTTGTCCTTCGCCTCACACACGGCGCCGACGTCAAGCTCTATGCCTACGCAGGCACAATTCTGGCGGCAATCCAGGTCTTCTTTCTCTTGTTACTCAACTTCGCCGCTCCTCCGTTTGCCCTGTTCCGCGGGCCCATCCCCCAGGATGGCAACGGCCTCAACCCGCTGCTCCAATATCCGGAGATGGTGATTCACCCGCCATTGCTCTATCTGGGTTACGTGGGCTTCGCGGTCCCGTTCTGCTTTGCCCTCGGGGCACTTATGATGCGCTACGAGGGAGAGAAGTGGATAAGGATCACGCGTGTCTGGACCATGTTCACTTGGATGTTCCTGACCATGGGCATCTTTATGGGAATGCACTGGGCATACGCAGTCCTGGGCTGGGGTGGATATTGGGGATGGGACCCGGTTGAGAACGCAAGCTTCATGCCATGGCTTACGGGAACGGCCTTCCTTCACTCGGTGATGATGCAGGAACAGAGAGGCATGATGAAGATATGGAATGTGTGGCTCATCTTCACTACCTTCCTGCTCACGCTTTTAGGTACGTTGCTCACGCGCGCCGGCCTGGTCAGTTCGGTGCATGCCTTTGCGCAATCGTCCATCGGCGCCTGGTTTGTCGTATTTATGGGGATCGTTCTTGCCGTTTGTATCTTCACCACCATTCTGCAACGCAGTCACCTGAAGAGCACCAACAAACTTGAGTCGCTGGTCTGCCGCGAGTCAAGCTTCCTGTTCAACAACCTGCTGCTGCTGATGGCCTGCTTCGTGATTCTGTGGGGCACGCTCTTTCCCATCCTCTCGGAGTTCGCCGTGGGGAACAAGGTTACCGTGGGCGCCCCCTGGTATAACCAGGTTGCCATTCCGATTGGACTCTCGCTTTTGTTTCTCACCGGTGTCGGTCCGCTTTTGCCATGGCGGTCCACATCCCTCAAGAGCGTCCGCCGCAACTTTGTATTACCAGTCTTTGTGCTTTGGATCGCAGTCTTTGTGTGCCTGGCGATTGGCATTTCTCCCTGGAAAGACGGCGCCTTCAATAGTGGGAACTTCTACGCATTGGTCGCTTACGCAGTCTCCGCTGCCGTCCTGACCGCAATCGTTTCCGAGTTCATGCTGGGTGCCCGCGTCATCTCCAGGCAGACCGGGTGCAACTTCTTTGTCGCCACATACCTGCTCACTCGCCGGAACGCCCGCAGATATGGCGGTTACATCATCCACATTGGCGTTGTGATCATTGTCATCGGTCTTGCAGGTTCTGCCTTCAACCGCAATCAGGAGAGCGAACTCGCACTGCATGACAAAATGACGATCGGGCCTTATACCCTGGAGTGCGTTGGATACACGCAGGATTCCAATCCCAATTACGACTCGCAATTTGCTCTTCTGGATGTCTACAAAGGTGGCACAAAGCTATTCCAGATGTCTCCCGAGAAGCGCGTCTACCTGGCCAGCGGTCAGCCGCAGACGATGGTGGCAATCCATTCGGTGCCGGGCTGGGATCTGTATGTCGTGTATGAAGGTTCAAATCCTGCCACCGGGCAGCCCATCATCAAGGCCTTCCTGAATCCGTTGGTCAGTTGGATCTGGGCAGGCGTCGCGATCATAGTCTTTGGCACTGTTTTAGCCATGGTTCCCAAGCCCCTCTCTATTGCTGACAATCCCGCACGGTCTCGCGCCCGCGCCTCCCTTGGCGCCGGCCCCACCCGGTGGTCCTGGCTGGTGACCCGCTCGCAATCCATCAACTGGAAGAGAACGCTCCAGACAATTGCGCTGGCCATAGCGGTTTGCTTGCAACTCGGGGCTACCGATGGTTCTTCGAGATTCAACAACCTGAACCACCGGATGATGTGTACCTGCGGCTGTTCTGAGTTGCTGGGAGAATGCAATCACGTGGGTTGCCAGTCTTCCGGGCAGGAACTCAACGAACTTGGCACCGCCATCGATGCCGGCAGTACCGACAAGCAAATTTTCGCGTTGTTTGCCGCCAAGTATGGCGCGACGGTTTTGGCCGCCCCAACCACCAATGGCTTTGATCTGGTCGCCTGGATTGCTCCTTTTGCGGTCTTCGCCGCGGCGTTGCTGGGAACCATTCTGCTGGTCCGGCGCTGGGCAGCAGACAAGCCTGAAGCCGCCATGAATTACCGCGACGTGCCTCCAGATGAGATACGTAAACAAATACACCGGGAGACAGATGGAAATGGAGGTTTCAATAGATGACTAACCTGCAGGGCGATTTGGTTGGTGCTGTTCTGACGCTAGTGTCCTGAGTCTAAAGTTCATATCAAAAATACGGTGTCATCCTGAGCGTAGTTTGGCGCGTTTTTTGCGCCAAACGCAGTCGAAGGATCTGCGGTTCGGAACCTCAACTTATGCTACGAACT
>Ga0316217_10000181_pt1 | contig 96080 bp, 87 predicted proteins | sample 1anoAmetaG_FD_203633 | JGI IMG/M metagenome (GOLD analysis project Ga0316217, IMG submission 203633) | Freshwater microbial communities from Trout Bog Lake, Wisconsin, USA - 1anoA | ecosystem: Environmental > Aquatic > Freshwater > Lake > Hypolimnion/Profundal zone | place: USA: Wisconsin...
CAATCGTGGCGCACGGATGAACGGGGATAAAAATGGGATAAAAACTGCAATACCATAACCAAACAGGTTTGGCACAGCGGAAGGCTGGAACCTGAAAGCAATGTTATTTAAGAATCAATCTACTAGTGGAAGGCATAGGCCCCGTACCCCACGACCCGGTCCCGGGCCCCGGTGGTCTCCCCCGAGGTGCGGACGTCCAGGGCCTGGACCGCGAGGCCCCGCCTCCTGGCCTCCAGCAGGAGGCCGCGCACCGGGACGGAGCCGCAGGCCGCCTCGGGCTCGAGGTCCTCCGGCCGGAGGTTCAGGATGGCCGTCGTGGTGGCGCGGTCCATGACCTGGGCCGAGGCCTGGTCCAGGTAGTGGCTGAGGTCCGAGCTCACCACCACCGCCGTCCCGGGCCCGTCCCAGAGCCTGGCCAGGACCGAGACCACCTCCTGCGGACCCGCCTGCCCCACCACCACCGGCACCAGGGTGAACTCCTCCAGCACCTCCTGCAGGAAGGGCAGCTGCACCTCCAGGCTGTGCTCGCATTCGTGGGGGGTCTCCCAGGTCCGCACGTGGGGCAGGTCCCGGAGGGCCTCCAGACCTCCCTTGTCCAGGGGCACCACCCCCAGGGGCGTGGCGAAGCCGTCCGCGTCACTGACCGCCATGCCCCGGAAGGCCACCCGGTGGGAGGGCCCCACGAGCACCACCCTCCGGATCCAGGACCGGCCCAGACCCAGGCGCGCATAGCCGCTGCCCGCCACAGGCCCGGAGTAGGCGTAGCCCGCATGGGGGACGATGAGGGCCCGGGGCGCCTCCCCCCCTCCGCCCCTGGCCTGGCGCAGGCAGGCCCTCACCTCGTTCCGGAGGGTCTCCGGAGAAGCGGGATAGAAGGTGCCCGCCACACACGGACGGCGGATCGGTGCCATGCGCCCTCCGAAGGCGAACAAACGGAGGTCCAGGGAAAGGATCGGGTTGGACAAACCGCCGTCAAGGGCCCAAATTGAGGTCGGAACATTTCCAGGTGGCATCCCCCTCCCTTGATGAAGCCCACCCCGGCCGGTTCTGGCGCCGGCTGGACGACGGCGCCGTCGAGTGCGGCCTCTGCCCCCGCCTCTGCCGGCTCAGGGAAGGGCAGCGGGGCTTCTGCTTCGTGCGGGCCAACGTGGACGGGGCCGTGGCCCTGCTCACCTACGGCCGCACCAGCGGGTTCGGCCTCGACCCCATCGAGAAGAAGCCCTTGAACCACTTCCTGCCGGGGACGGCGGTGCTGTCCTTCGGCACCGCGGGCTGCAACCTGGGCTGCCGGTTCTGCCAGAACTGGGACCTCAGCAGGGCCCGGTCCATGGACCGCCTCCTGGCCCGCGCGGACCCCATGGCGATCGCCCGGACCGCCCAGGCCCGGGGCTGCCCGAGCGTGGCCTTCACCTACAACGACCCCGTCGTCTTCCACGAATTCTGCCTGGACACGGCCCAGGCCTGCCGGGAGCTGGGCCTGAGGACGGTGGCCGTCACCGCGGGCTACCAGCGCCCGGAGCCCCGGACCGAGTTCTACCGCTCCATGGACGCCGCCAACGTCGACCTGAAGGCCCTCTCGGAGACCTTCTACCGGCGCATGTGCGCCGGCGGCCTCCAGCCCGTGCTGGAGACCCTGGAGTACGTCCACCGGGAGACCCGCACCTGGCTGGAACTCACGACCCTCCTGATCCCCGGCGCCAACGACTCGGAAGCCGCGCTGGAGGCCCTCACCCAGTGGGTGGTCGAACACCTGGGCCGGGACGTCCCCCTGCACTTCACCGCCTTCCACCCCGCCTGGAGGATGGCCGACGTCCCCCGCACTCCCGCCGCCACCCTCCTCGAGGCCCGCCGCATCGCCCTGATGAACGGGGTCAACCACGCCTACGTGGGCAACGTCCGCCACCCCGAAGCTGCCAGCACCGGGTGCCCGGCCTGCGGAGCCCTCCTCATCGGCCGGGACGGGTACGAGGTCACCACCTGGGGCCTCGACCCCGGGGGAAGCTGCGACCGCTGCCGCACCCCTTGCCCTGGCGTCTTCGGGCCGGGGCCTGGGACGCGCGCCCAGGAAGGGATCAGGCCCCGGCAACCTTGAACAAGGCTGCCGCCGCAATCCCCTTCCTTCAGGTGGGGGTTAGGTGGTTGCCTCTTGCATTCTCTTTTTTTCCGCCTAAATTATGGTCATGCAACTTGGCTTCCGAACCCGATGCTATCCACAACCCGAAATGGCCGCCACACTGGCGCGGTGGATCGGCTGCCAGCGGGTGGCAGGGAATGCTAAGGATGCTGAGGTCAACTACCTCCTCTGGCTGCGCAAGCGGGCCATCCTGAGCCCGTCCTGGACCGGCCCGGACCCCCAGGGCGAAGGGTTTCCCCTGGACCAGAGCTTCGCCCAGTTCAAGGATCCGGAACTCTCGCCCTGGCTGTCCGAGGTCCCGTCCCAAATACTACGCAACGGGGTGGTTCGCTACAAGCGCGGGTGGACCAACCACTGGAAGAACCCTGGCCATTTCCGGCGCCCGCGCTCCAAGAGGAAGTGGGAGGGCAACTCGGTCTGGTTGACCCGGGAACTGTTCCGGTTCAGGGGGCCGAACCGTGTGGAACTCGGCACGGCGGCGCACCCCATCGGCGTGCTGGCATTTGTCCAGCACCGGTACCTCCCGGAACCCAACAGTCTGGTGCTCACGCGGACCCGTTACGGTCACTGGTTCCTCAGTTACGCCACGGATGCCCTTGAGGGGCCGGAGATGCTGCCCGACGAGGAGCGTCTCAAGGCTCTGGCCCAGGATCCCGACCTGGACGCCAAGGTGCAGGGCATCGATCGGGGCATCGTGGTCCCTGCGGCCACCTCCGGCGGCGGACTGTATCAGCTGGATGATGCAGCCAAGGAACGCCTCAAGAGGCTGGATAAGCAACGCAAGCACTACCAAAGGGCCGTGGCCCGAAAGCCCAAGGGCTCCCGCCGGCGCGAGAAGGCGCAGGCCAAGGCCTCCCACCGCTGCGCGGACAGCGCGGCCATCCGCGAGGACTTCCTGCGCCAGACGTCGTTCAGGATCGCCCAGGACGCGCCCGAGGTCACGGCTCTGGAGGACCTGAACCTCAAGGGGATGACCAAGCGAGCCAAGGCCAAGCGAGACGAGGCGACGGGGCAGTGGCTCCGCAATGGCGGCGCCCAGAAGACGGGTCTGAACAAGGCCATGGCCAACGCTGGCCTCGGCCAATTCAAGGTCTACCTGGAGCAGGCCCTGCGGAAGTTGGGGAAACTGCTCATCCTGGTCCCAGCCCACCACTCCAGCCAGGAGTGTTCGGCCTGCGGCCATACGGAGGAGGCCAACCGCCCGGACCAGGCGACCTTTCTGTGCCAGCGTTGCGGGTTCGCGGACAACGCGGATCTCAACGCGGCCAAAATCATACAGAAGCGCGGACTGGCGCTCATTCGCACCGCTGGAACGGCGGGTTGTGCTCGATCAGGCCAGGCTAAGCAGGCTGGCCGCCCGCAAGGGCGAGGGGTGGTAAGACGGAAGCAGGGCGAACAGCCCTCCGCAACTCCTGCGAAGCGAGAAAAAGAAACCTCTCCCTTCAGCCGGCGCACATGCGCCGCGTAGGGAGGGGAGTGTTCATCAGCTTGCCGGTGGCCGAGGCCAGGAGCTGGCCGGCCTCGTCTTGGACCACACTGCGGGCCGTGATGAGCCGCCCGCGCACCTCCAGGACGCTACCGGCAACGGTGCAGCGGACGCCGGTGGTGACCGGCTTCTTGTATTTCACGGTGAGTTCCGCGGTCACGCACGTGAGGCCCTGGGCCAGGGCGGCCTTGACCATGGCCTCGTCCAGGACGGTGGCCAGCAGCCCGCCGTGGACCGTGTCCCGCCAGCCCTGCAGGTGGGCGGGGAACACCACTTCCGCCTGGACCCCCTGACCATCGGCCCCTTCCCGGAAGTGGAGGTGGAGACCGGCCGAGTTCTGCGGTCCGCAGACAAAACAGTGCCCATCGTCGTTGAATTCGCTCATGGGAAAAATATACACCGCCACAGGATGCTGCCCGCAGCTCCGGCTTGGATTAAAATTCTGTATGCCTATTTGATTATTTTATTTTTTGTGCAAAGATCGTTCCACGTTCCGGAACGGAACGGCGTTCGTCCGTGGTGGCAGTGAAAGGTCCAACGCAATCCAAGGGGGGGATATGTCCCGACCGCGTGTTGTCATTCTTGGCGCCGGCGTGGCCGGCCATACGTGCGCCGCCTTCCTGAAGAAATGGCTCGGCGAGGAGGCCGAGATCATCGCCGTCTCGCCCCGGCCCGACTACAACTGGATCCCCTCCAACATCTGGGTTGGGGTCGGCCTCCTGAAGGCGCAGCAGGTGCTGTTCCCCCTGGCGCCGGTGTATGCCCGGGAAGGCATCACCTTCCACCAGGCCAAGGCCACCACCCTCCATCCGGAAGGCCAGGGCGACGATCCCCAGCCCTTCGTGGTGGCGGAGTCCACGCTGCCCGGGAGGGACGGGGAACAGCTTCGGATCCCCTACGATTTCCTCGTCAACGCCACGGGCCCGAAACTGGCCTTCGAGGCCACGCCCGGCCTGGGTCCGCATGGCAACAGCCTCTCCGTCTGCACCGCGCCCCATGCGGAAGCCGCCGCCCGGGCCCTGGACGAGGCGGTGGAACGGATGAAGCGGGGCGAGCGCCAGAAATTCCTGGTCGGCACCGGCCACGGGACCTGCACCTGCCAGGGGGCCGCCTTCGAATACATCGTCAACCTGGAATTCGAGCTGCGTGCGCGGGGGGTCCGGGACAAGGCCGAGATCACCTACCTGAGCAACGAGTTCCAGCTGGGGGACTTCGGCATGGGGTCCATCCACATCCAGCGGGGCGGCTATGTGACGCCCAGCAACATCTTCACCGAATCCCTGTTCGCCGAACGGGGCCTGCGGTGGGTCACCGGCGCCCACGTGTCCGGGGTCGAACCGGGCAAGGCCAACCTGGAGTTCCTGGATGGAAGGGAGGGCGAGGAAGCCTTCGATCTGGCCATGCTCCTGCCCCCCTTCAAGGGCATCGGCCTGAAGGCCGCGGATGCCCAGGGGAACGACATCACCGAGAGGCTCTTCGCTCCCTCAGGGTTCATGAAGGTGGACGGGGACTACACGCCCAAGCCCTTCGAGGCCTGGCTCGCCTCCGACTGGCCCAGGACCTACCAGTCCCCCGCCTACCCCAACCTGTTCGCGGCCGGCATCGCCTTCGCGCCGCCCCATCCCGTCTCCCGGCCCCGGCAGAGTCCCAAGGGCACCAGCATCACCCCCGCACCGCCCCGCACGGGCATGCCCAGCGCCACCATCGGCAAGACCGTCGCCCACAGCATCGTCGACCTGATCCGCGGTTCAGGGGCGCCGCTGCACACGGCCTCCATGGCCGAGATGGGGGCCGCCTGCGTGGCCTCGGCCGGATCCAATCCCTTCCGCGGCACGGCCGCCTCCATCACCGTCTTTCCCATCGTCCCGGACTTCCAGCGCTACCCGGGGTACGGCCGGGATCTCCGCCACACCTTCGGCGAGATCGGCCTGGCGGGCCACTGGATCAAGATCCTGCTCCACCACCTTTTCCTGTACAAGGCCAAGATGCGGCCCTTGTGGTCCCTGATCCCGGAGTAGCCCATGACCGAGGCACCCAGCCCCTTTGAACGCGGACGGCAGGCCCAGGCCTTCTTCGCGACCCAGCCCACGGCCATGACCCGCTTCCTGCGCACCTTCGTGCCCTGGCAGATCTGGCGGTTCATCATCATCAACCTCAAGATGATCCGGATCATCCGGAAGAGCCATCACTAGGCTTCGCGTCCGTCTCGACGGCATAGGAGCCGCCTTCGATACGCAAGGCCATGCCGCCCACCAAAGCCTGGGTGACCTTCCGGTGGGCCGCCTCCAGGACCCGCCCGAAGGTGGCCCTGGAAATGCCCATGCGCTCTGCGGCCCCCTGCTGGTACAGCCCTTCCAGGTGGGCGAGGCGCAGCGCCTCCAACTCCTCGAAGGCCAGGGTCACCTCCTCGAGCTCCATGAGGGGAACCCCCCGGGGCTTGAAGTACCGGACCCCGGGCAGTTCCTCGACCAGCTTGCAGCAGGGGCGACGCGCCACAGGGGCCTCCTCAGAAGACTATTCCGTTTTCCCCGGCACCTGTCCAGCGGTCCCTGAAGATCCGGCTTGACGTGTGGCATTTGCTTTCTAACATATAACTTAATAGACAATTAGTGTGTCCAGAAAAAGGAGTGCCCGATGTCCGAGGTCAAGCGGATCGTCATCGTGGGTGGAGTCGCGGGAGGAGCCTCGGCGGCGGCCCGGCTCCGGCGGCTGTCCGAGGAGGCGGAGATCATCCTCCTGGAGCGCGGGCCCTACGTCTCCTTCGCCAACTGCGGCCTGCCCTACCATATCGCCGACCTCATCCAGGACCGGGCCAAGCTCCTGGTCCAGACCCCCCAGAGCCTGCACGCGCGCTTCAACCTCGACGTGCGGGTCGGAACCGAGGCCCTCGGCGTGGACGCCGCGGCCCGGGAGGTGGTGGCCCGGGACCTGGCCTCGGGGCGGACCTTCCGCCTGCCCTACGATGCGCTGGTGCTGAGCCCCGGCGCGGAACCCCTGCGCCCCCCCATCCCGGGCGTCGAGGACCCGAGGGTGCGGACCCTGCGGAACATGGGCGACATGGATGCCATCCTGGAGCTGCTGGGCGACTCGAAGGAAGGCCGGGCCCTCATCGTCGGGGCCGGCTACATCGGCCTGGAGATGGCCGAGGCGCTCCGGCACCGGGGCCTGGAGGTCGTCCTCGTGGAGAAGCTGCCCCAGGTGATGGGGGTGGCCGATATCGAGATGGTGACCCCGCTTCACGAGGAACTGGTCCGCAAGGGTGTGGACCTGCGCCTGGACACGTCCGTGATGGGGTTCCACCCCGAAGGCGCGGCCCTCCGGGCCACCCTCGGCGACGGCTCCACCGTGGACTGCCGCCTGGCCATCCTGGCCATCGGCGTGCGTCCCGACACCGCGCTGGCCCGCAGCGCCGGCCTGACCCTTGGCAGCACGGGGGGCATCCTCGTGGACGAGGGCATGCGCACCTCGGACCCCCACATCTGGGCGGTGGGTGATGCGGTGGAAGTGCGGGAGGCCCAGGTGGACCTGCCGGCCCTGATCCCCCTGGCCGGCCCCGCCAACCGCCAGGGACGCCTGGCGGCGGAGAACATCCTCGGCCGCGCCACGACCTACAAGGGCACCCTGGGCACGGCCATCTGCAAGGTCTTCGAGCTCGCCTTCGCCATGACCGGCCAGACCGAGAAGGCCCTCCTGCGCAAGGGGCTCCCCTTCCGGAAGGTCTACCTCCATCCCCCCGACCACGCCACCTACTACCCGGACGCCCGTCCCATGAGCCTCAAGCTCCTGTTCCACCCGGAGTCCGGAGCCATCCTGGGCGCCCAGGCCGTGGGCCCCGCCGGCGTGGACAAGCGCATCGACGTCCTCGCCACCGCCATCCGCGGCAACCTGACGGTCTTCGATCTGGAGGATGCCGAACTCTGCTACGCCCCGCCTTTCGGCAGCGCCAAGGACCCCGTGAACATGGCCGGCTTCGTGGCCGCCAACGTCCTCCGGGGCGATGTGGAGCTGTGGGAGACCGAGGATCTGGCCCAGCTCCAGCCTGGCCAGGAGCTGGTGGACGTGCGCACCGCGGCGGAGTTCGCGAAGGGCAGCATTCCGGGGGCGTCTCTGATGCCCGTGGACGAGCTCCGGGAGCGGCTGAAGACCCTGGACCCGGCCAAGGAATACCTGGCCTTCTGCCAGGTGGGGCTGCGGGGCTACCTGGCCTGCCGGATCCTCACCCAGCACGGCTTCAGGGCCCGGAACCTGTCGGGCGGCTACAAGCGGTACCAGATGTGGAAACGGAGCTGAACCATGACACCTGCCCTCACCCCTGAAACCGTCCTCCTGGCCGCCGGGGTCCTGGTGGCCGGCTTCCTGTTCCTGCGCCAGCGCAACCGCCCGGCCCCCCTCACCCCGGACCAGGTCAAGGAACTCCGCCAGCGGGGCGCCCAGATCCTGGATGTCCGCTCCCCGGGGGAGTTCGCCTCGGGCTCCATCAAGGGCAGCCGGAACATCCCCCTGGACCAGCTGGGCGCACGCATGTCCGAACTGAAGAAGGACAAGCCCATCCTCGCCTGCTGCGCCAGTGGCATGCGGAGCGGGAGGGCGGTGAGCATGCTCGTCAAGGCCGGCTTCACCGACGTGCACAACGTCGGCCCCTGGCAAACCCTGAAGTCCTAGTGAATTCCTATCGAATCGGCGGAACCATTCCGCCTCGACTCATCGGTCCCAAGCATATGTGGCAGCCGGTGACCAATCCGGTCCTCCCGGTGCCTTCAGCGAACTGATTTGAAGCGCAGAGCCGGCTGAGCAGCGCAGAGTGCACAGAGACAGAAATGAGTGTACTTCCTCCGACCCATCCCGCATGGCACCGTGGGCCCCGCTCCGCGGGGTCGCTGGCAAAGCCAGCGACCCCGCGGAGCGGGGCCCACGGTGCCATGCTGGCGGCGCGGCGGGGAATGACGCTCTGCGGCCTCTGTGAGCCTCTGCCACCTCTGCGTTTCCATGCTTTTTGTTGAAGCCACCGGAAGCCAGGATCTGTCTGAGCCTGATGCAAACTTATGCTTTGTTGTGTCGGACTATATAGTTCCCCTGATTCAATGGGACTCCACTAACTGCGCCCTGCCCGTATGACCGCAAGATCCTGGATGGTGAGCCGGTCCAGCTCATGGACCACCACGTCCCGGACCCCCAGGCAGCAGGCCCGCGCCAGGCACGTCGGGCTGCCCTGGCAGCCGCCCAAACCCAGAAGGCACGAGGCGCGCCACCCCGGACCATCCAGGGCGTCCACGACGGCCCCCAGCGTGATGGAAGCGGCCTCCCTGGCCAGGCGGATGCCGCCCTTCCGGCCACGCACGGATTCCAGGATCCGGGCCTTGTGGAGTTCATGAAGCTGCTTGGCCAGGTAGGGACCCGGTGTTCCGGAGAGGTCGGCGAGATCCTTGGCCGGGCGATAGTCGCCTTCCGGCCCGTCCAGGTAGGAGAGGGCCCGGAAGGCGTAGCCGGCGGCATGGGAAAACGTGGGCATCAGGCCAGCAGCTGCGTGGCAAGGCCGAGGGCGGACCCGAGCGCGCGCCCGGCGGCTGCATAGAAGCCTGGAGTGCCCTCTACGCGCAGGCCCTCCTCGACCCGCTTGGCCAGGGGCCCGATGGACCGGGCAAGGAGCAGCCTGGCGGTGGCTTCAACCTGGGGATCGGTGACCAGGCGCCGCAGCAGGTGCCCCAGGAGCGGCAGGAGCAGGCCCAGGTGGTCGGCGTGCAGCCTGGGGTCGGGCACGAGCCCGGCAAGGTCGTAGCTCGCCTCCAGTTCCTCCAGGACCGCGCCGTCCAGGTACCGGTCCGAGCGGTGGATCGACAGCTCCAGAGGCACCGGGGGCCGCTTCACGCCCACCAGGAAGAGCCCGGTGTAGGCGACGGCCAGCTCCGGCAGGGCCGCCGCCCGCATGCGCCCCAGGGCGTCCCTGAGGGCGGTGGGGGCCCAGTCCGCCTGGCCGAGAGCCGCGAGGGCCTCGGCCGGGAAGGCGCCCGGCACCAGGAACACTTCCCCCAGCGTGTCCAGGAGGTCCGGCAGGCCCGCCCCCATCACCTGAACCCGCTGGCCTGGCCCGCGAAGACGAAGACGTACCTCAGCACGTAGCCTCCGAAGATGACCAGCCCGGCCGCGGCCAGGGCCAGATGGCGGGTGATGTGGAGAGCCCCCCGCCCCAGCAGGACCGGCTTGAACTCCCAGAGCTCGATGGCTAGGGGCAGGAGCAGCCCCATCCCCATGAAGAGCACCCAGAAGACGAAGGTGAAGGGGCCGCCCAGGATCAGGTCGAGGGCCTGCCGCACGGCCAGGACGGAGAGCTGGCCATGGATCAGGTAGGGCAGGACAATGAAGAACTCCAGGGAGATCAGGCAGATATCCAGGGTGTACAGGAACCTGAACTCCCTGGCGTCCTTGGGCCCCTTGGCCAGCACCCGCGCCAGGATCACCGCCGCGGTGCCGGTGGACAGGGCGCTGACCAGGAAGAGCTGGGCCACCAGATTGGTGTTCCAGAATGGCCGCGCCTGCACGGCCCCCAGGAGGACGCCCGTGTAGATGCCCACCCCGATGGCCAGGGGCACGCCCATCATCGCCAGCTGCCGCCTCATGCCCGCAACCCTGCCGTGGAGGTTCCGCAGTTCCTTCAGGTAGGGCAGCTCCGTGGGCAGCATGGCCAGGAAGCGGTCGCGCTCGTCCACCGTGAGCCAGGCGTAGCAGTTCAGCATCGTCAGGCCCGTGAAGACCAGGAGCAGCCAGGACCCGATGGACATGGGCGACTCCCAGCGGAAGATCACGAACAGCTTCCAGAAGCGCCACCACTTCCCCAGGTCGAAGATCAGCAGGAAGGAGCCCAGCGCCACGGGCCAGGGCGCCATGAGGGCCGCGGTGCGGGCGAGGCCCGGATAGGCGGGCTCGCCCTCGGCCTGGAGCCAGGTGCCGAGGGCCGCCACGAAGAAGATCCCCGCCGAGAGGCCGCCGAGGAACAGGTAGTTCACGATGAGGAATTCCCAGACCGGTTCGCGCATCGCAGGCTCCTACAGGAGGTAGTACAGCTGAGGGCCATTGCCCGTCTGAGGTTCGAGGACCCGGTAGCGCCGGCTTTCCAGGAGGACGTGCAGGGGACTGCCGGGATCCGACAGATCCCCGAAGGTGCGCACCTTGCTGGGGCAGGTCTCCACGCAGGCCGGAGTCTCGCCCCGATCCACCCGGTGGGCGCAGAAGGTGCACTTGTCCACCACCTTCGTCTCCTCGTTGAAGAAGCGGGCGTCGTAAGGGCAGGCCACCATGCAGTACTTGCAGCCGATGCAGTCGGCCTCGGTGACCAGGACGATGCCGTCCGCGCGCTGGTGGCTCGCCCCGGTGGGGCAGACCCGCACGCAGCTGGGGTTCTCGCAGTGGTGGCACTGCCGGGGGTCGAAGGAGGACCTCAGGTGGGGAAAGGCGCCGCTGTGCTCGGCGGCGATCCAGTTGCGCCCCACCCCGAGGGGCACGTCGTTCTCGGCCTTGCAGGCCACGACGCAGGCCTTGCAGTCGATGCATTTCCTGGAGTCCAGGACCATCGCGTAGCGTTTCATGCGGGTCTCGGCCATGGTCACACCTTCACCACGTTCACAAACGTTTCGTGCATGGCGGCGTTGCCGCTCACCTTGTCCCAGGCGGTCTCCAGCAGGATGGAATCCGCGGCGCCCACCTTGTAGACCGAGCGCAGCCACGGAGACTTCTTGCCGAAGCCGTGGAGCATGAACACGCAGTCGGGCCGGATCGCCTCGGTGGCCCTGGCCTTGAGCTGGACGGTGCCGGCGGTGCTGGTCACCTGCACCAGGTCCCCGGTGCGGATGCCCATGACCGCGGCCCGGTCCTGGTTGATCCAGAGGTCGTTCTCCGGGTTGAACTCATGCAGCCAGGGCAGGTTCGCCAGGGCCGCGTGGGTCATGGTGGCCTTGCGTCCCAGGATCATCCTGAACTTCCCGGCCGGAGGCTGGGTGGGCGGGGTGTACACGGGCAGGGGGTCGTGGCCGGCCTCCGCCAACCGGTCCGAATAGATCTCGATCTTGCCGCTCTTGGTGACGAACCGGTAGACGGCGTTGCGGGTGGTGCCGTACTTGGCTTCGCTGAAGGCCACCACCCCGTGCTTTTTCATGTATTCCAGCCCGTTCTCCACGGGCAGCTCCTTGGCCTCCGCGGCGATCCACTGGTCGATGGTGAAGTCGAAGTAGTCCGACAGGCCCAGGCGTTTGGCGAGCCCCTGGGCGATCTCCAGCATGGGCTTCGTGTCATGGATGGGCTTGACCACCTGCTGGCGCAGCACTGCGGCGGGCCAGATGCCCGGCATCATCTCGATGGGATCGGTGCGCTCCAGGTAGTGGCTCTCCGGGAAGACCACGTCGGCGAACCAGGCCGTGTCGCTCATGGCGATGTCCACCACCCCCACGAAGTCCATGCTCTCGAGCATCTTCATGGTCTTGCCCTGGTCGGGGACGGAATTGAGCGGGTCCTGCTTGTAGATCATCCAGGCCTTCACCGGATAGGGCGTGCCCTTGAGGACGTTTTCCCGCAGGGGCAGGTAGACGCCGTCCTTGGCCGAGGTGAGGGGAAAGTTCTTGCTGACCTCGTCCACCCGCGGCGCCACGGGGTCGTCCCAGGGCAGGAACATGAACTCGCCCTTCTCGACCTTGCGGTTGGGCACCATGCCGCCCTCCCGGTCCCAGTTGCCGACGATGGTGTTGAGGATGGCCTGGGCCCGGCGCATCTGGAAATCGTTCTGGTACCAGCTGGAGCGCCGCCCCGCGTAGAACACGGCGCGGTGCCCGGCGTCGGCGAACTCCCGGGCGATGCGCAGGATGTCCCTGGCGGGGATGCCGGTCTCGGTCTCGGCCCAGGCGGGGGTGTAGGGCTTGATGTGCTCGGCCAGCTGGTCGAACCCTTGGGTCCACTGGTCCAGGAAGGCCTTGTCGCAGGACCCATCCGTGATGATCACGTTGATCATGGCCAGGATGAAGGCCATGTCGGTGCCGGGCTTGATGGGGTACCACGCGTCGGCCTTGGAGGCGGTGACGGTGAAGCGGGGGTCCAGGTAGATGAACTTGGCCTTGCGCTCCATCACCCCGCCGATGAGGTCCATGGTGTCGGGCGTGATGATGCTCTCGAAGCGGTTGGCGCCGGCCATGATGACGTACTTCGCGTTGAGCAGGTCGAAGCTGGGCACCGTGCCGAAGGTCATGGAGTAGGCCAGGTTCACCGAGGCCAGGCACAGGGAGGGATGGCGCAGGATGTTCGGGCTGCCCAGGGACATGCCCAGGTTCTTGAAGAACACCTCCTGGAAGCCTTCCGTGCTCGACCAGAGCGTCCCCTGCGGGCCGTACTGCGCCTTGGTGGCGGCCAGCTTCGACGCGGCGAAGTCGAAGGCCTCGTCCCAGGACACCGCCTTCCACTTCCCCTCCCCGCGGGCGCCGGCCCGGATCAGGGGCTGCTTCAGGCGATCCGGATCGTAGACCTGCTGGATGGCGGCGTTGCCCCGGGCGCAGAGCATGTTCCGGCTCTTGGGGTTCTCGGGGTTGGGATTGAGCTTGTGGATGCGGCCCTTGCGCACGGTGGCCAGCACCGAGCACTTGTTCGGGCAGAGTTCGCACGTGGTGGGAATCCCCAGGGGGACGGGCGGCTCGGCCACCTGCTTCCCTCCGCTGAAGAACTTCGGACAGCCGAGGCTGGTGGCGGCGAAGCCGCCCGCGCCCACCAGCTGCATGAACAGGCGTCGGTCCATGGAGACTCCATCCGGGAAGAACCGTCAAAGGCAAAGGCCGGGCGCCCGGCCCGGGATCAGGCTAGAAACGCACTTCCAGGGAGACGTAGGAGTCCTTAACCGTCTTCGGGTAGGCGTACTGGAGCATGGGGTTGTTGTTCAGGTTGTAGGCGCTCTCCCAGGAGCCCGACTGGGCGCCCGGGGCGATCTGCCAGCCGCTGAAGGCGGTGGTGTAGCTGTACGAGAGACCCCCCACCTTCAGGAAGACGTTCTTCGCGAATTCCCAGGAGACGTAGGCTTCCACGCAGTTGCCGCGGGTGCCCAGCTTCTGCTCGGGTTCGCCGATGGCCGGGTCGTAGGTGAACCACCGGGGCGAGCCGTGGTTGAACTCCAGGCCCAGGCCCAGGCTGCTGATGGGGTCCCACCGGGCGCCCACGTAGTAGGCCGTGGCGGTCTGGCTGTGGTTCGGATCGCCCATGAGGCCGCCGAACCCGGCCAGCTGGGTCGTGCCGCCCATGCTGGCGGGCAGGTCCCAGTAGGCGCCGTACTGGGACGACTTGCCGTTGGGATGGCTCTTGATGTAGCCCCAGCTGCCGAAGTAGGTGAAGGTGTCGCCCAGTTTGTGCTTCCAGGTGGCGGTGATCTGGTCCATGTCGCCCAGGTTGTTGGTGGCGGTCACGTACTGGACGCTGGGCATGCCCCCCATGCCCGCCTGGGCCGGCACCGGGAAGTTGGTGAGGTTGCCGAAGGGGATGTCGGTCATGTTGCCGAAGCGGTTGTAGCCCAGGTAGAAATTGCAGGCGTTCACCGTCCCCAGCCCCTCGAAGAGCAGCGGGATGTCGAGCATGGCGCCCAGGACCGTGGCGTCCTTCATGCCCGAGACCTTCCCGATCTGGAGCGAGGCGTTGCCCGGATTGGCCATGGTGGCGTTGGTGAAGTTGAAGCCCACGGGCACGGAGTTGCTGGACACGTTGCCGCCGCCGCCGAAGCCGCCCTCGTAGCCCACGCCGTAGCATATGCCAAGCAGGGAGTGCTCGGGCAGGCCCAGGGGCTCGAGGTGGAACTTGAAGCCCATGCCGTCCACCATGGCGTTCACCGCCAGGGCCTGGGGCGTGGCCTGGCGCTCGGTGCCCTCCCGCACCTCGAAGGGAGGGCCGTCGGAGGTGTTCTGGCGCCCGATGGACAGGACGCCCACGGAGGGCCAGTCGTAGACGAAGCTGGCGCGCTCCACCACCAGGGCGTCGGAGCCCGGCACCGCGCCGCTGCTGAAGGAGTTGGCCACTGAGTTGGGCGAACCGTTGAAGATGGGCACGTCCGAACCGCCGTGGATCTTGTACATGGTCAGGCGGCCGAAGATCTTGGCATTCTCATTGATCGTGATGCCCATGCGCAGGCGCAGCCGCGTGGACCACTCCTGGGAGTTGCTCATGTCCTGGGCGGGCATCTGCTGGGTCACCGGCATGAACGGATAGGGGTTGCTCGGCCCCATGGCCGGATTCTGGATGAAGCCCATGAACTGCTGGTAGGGATTGAAGTGCCAGGACTGGATATCGTCCCGGGTGCGAAGGTCGCCGCCCCAGGCGATGGCGTTCTGGGCGACCTTGGTCTCCACCTTGGTGAGGGTCTTCTCCTGGTCGTTGGACTTCTCCTCCAGGGCGGTCACCTGCTTCTTGAGTTCCTGGATCTGCTTCTGCAGGTCCTCCTGCGCGCTGAGGCCGAGGGGGGCCAGCAGGGCGAGGGTCAGGGCGAGTCGGGATGGTTTCATGATTGGCTCCAGGGATGTCGGGGATCAACCGCCGCAGGTTTCAGGCTGGGGAGAGTCGGAGGCGTGGTTGATGAGGAAGGTCTTGATGTCGAGCAGCTGCTCGGGCGTGCAGTACTTGGGCGACATCGCCTCGCCCGCCTTGCCGTGCTTGCCGCCGTCGAAGAACTTCTTCCACTGGGACTGGGTCTTGGACAGGGGCGTCAGGGCCGAGGCCCCGCCCCCGGCCACGTGGCAGGACTTGCAGTCCTTCTTGTAGTAGAACTTGCCCTTGGTATCGCTGCCCTTCGGCTCGGCGGCGAGGGGAGCGGCGAGGAGGGCCGCCAGGGTGAGGATGGAAAGGATCTTCATGGTTCTTCCTTTCGGGTGGGCGCCGGAGCGCGAATTTGAGGTAGACGGAAACCGGGGCCTTCGTTGAGGCCTGGCGTGAGAAGGGCTTGGGAACCGGCCTTGCCATGGGACGTGGCAGCCGGTGTTTCGTGAATTAATGATCGAATATAGCGATGATGATGAGGACGAACGAGCTTGCTGGGTTGACCGAATAGAAGATGAGACGATCCTTATTTCAATGCAAGAATATTTTTCTATAAATTTCTATAACTTGATAGTTGTATATTTTTTTTATTAATGGCGGCCAGACCGGATTCAGGAGAGACTCGAGCTTGGCTACCGGTACGCCGAAGGAGGCACCATGGCAGGGACCGAACACTTCGATCAGGCGGCAGCGACCTGGGATCTCGCGGAACGGCGCGTCGCCCTCGCCCATGGGGTGGCCCAGGCCATCCGGGCACGGGTGGCGCCCGCACCGGCCATGGCCGTCCTGGATTTCGGCTGCGGCACGGGCCTGGTGACCCTGGCCATGGCGGCCTGGGTCGGTTCCATCACCGGCGCCGACTCCTCACCGGAGATGCTGAGGACCCTGGGTGAAAAAGCCGTGGCCCTGGGCATCAAGGTTGCTCCGCTCGCCCTGGACACGGCCGGCACGACGCCCCTGGGCGGGCCCTACGACCTCATCGTGAGCAGCATGACCCTCCATCACATCGCCGACGTGCCCGCCCTTCTGGCACGGTTCCACGACCACCTGCTCCCGGGCGGCCAGGTGGCCCTCGCCGATCTCGATGCGGAGGACGGCAGTTTCCATGATTCGGCGGACGGCGTCCATCACCAGGGCTTCGACCGGAACGAGCTTGCCGGCTGGCTGGCAGGTGCCGGGTTCACTGCCATCCACCTGGACACGGCCACCGTCACCGCCAAGGGCGACAAAGAGTTTTCCGTCTTCCTGGCCACGGCCGCGAAGGCTCCGACCCCTCCGCCGGCTTGATGGGCTGAACCGGTGCCGAACGGGACTGAAGCGCCCTGGTGGCGGGGGAAGCGCGGGGAAGGCTACGTGGCCGTCCAGGTCCTGCTCCTCGGCCTGCTTCTGCTCGGGCCGAGGACCCTCCCCGGCCTCCCGGCGTGGCGCGGCCGCGGAGCCTCGGTCGCGTCGTGGCTTGGCATCGCCCTCATGCTGGCCGGAGGAGCGCTCCTTGGCGCCAGCTCCATCCGGCTGGGCAGGAACCTCACGCCCCTTCCCCACCCCCGGGACCATTCCATCCTGGTCCAAAGCGGTCCCTACCGGCTGGTCCGCCACCCGATCTATGCGGGCGTGCTGGCCCTGGCCCTGGGCTGGGCCCTCTGGGTGCGGGGCTCCCTCACGCTTGCCTTCGCCGGCCTGCTCTGGGTCCTCTTCGAGTTCAAGGCGGACCGGGAGGAGCTTTGGCTCACCGAGAAGTTCCCCGAGTACGAAAACTACAGGCAAAAGGTGGCCAAGCTCCTCCCCTTCGTCCACTGAGCCGGCCCTGCCCTGCCTGCCGTTCTCAGGAAGGTCGGCTGCGTCCGGGTCCCCAGTCGCGGGTCGGCGGGTGACCGGGTCCCTTTCCGGAGGAGTCCAGGACCACATGCGGACGCTGGGCTGTTGGCCCCCAGTCGCGCGTGGCTGGATGCGCGGGCCCCCGCCATCGGCCGGCCGTAGCCCGGGCCGAAAGGTAATAATTAATTACTGGTCCGGGTCCCTTGTCCCGGGTCGAAGGGTGGGAAAGTCCCTGCACCCGGATGGCCACCGGCGGGACCGCGGCGAAGGCTGGCGAGACCAGCAAGGCAGCTAGAACAAGGTTGGCAAGTCGGCTCATGGCGAAGCTCCCGAAAACGTGAAGGGGGGAAACAAGGAATATCTACCGCGACCCCCAAGGAAAAACTCCGGCATCTCTAGCGGTAGCCCCACCCGAGGGGAAATACCTGGGCGATCCTGTTGCCACCCGAGACCAGGGCGGGGCCGTCCGCCCAGGGCGCCAGGGGGAGGCCCGAGCCCGGCGCAAGGGACCCATCGAGAAGCCGGAACATATCCAGGCGCACCTGCTGGGTCGGCAGGAGGGAGAACCCCTCGGCTTCCACCACCACCACGCTGTCGGGCAAATCCCGAAGCGTCGCCTGGATGAGGGCGAGGTCGGTAACGCCCAGGGGATCCTTCAGGCCCTTGATCCGGGGTGGTGCCGGTTGGCTGGCGGGGACAGGGTCCCGGGCCTTCAGGGGCGCCTTGGCGTCCTGGGCCATGGCAGGGCCGGCAACCATCGCCGCGAGCAGAAGAAATGTAGGTAAGTTCATGGGACACCTCACTTCCGTCCCAGTGACATAGCAAGAAACAGGCCGGGCGAAAGCCTCGATGGCGGCGAACACGGCGAGGTCTCGCGGCGATGGAAGGTATGCGTTTGAACCGCAGGAACGGGCCCGGGTGAACCTCCTGCGAGGCTTCGATTTTTCTGGCACCTATTGAACAAAGGCTCATTATTCAGGTCGATAGATGGGCCGCTCGGATACGAAATTCCCTCCTCTTCCTGCGCCTCCGTTCCTCCTTCGACGCAGGGCCTCTCAGCCTACGTGTTTGGTTTATTGATCGGCTGCTTTGGTGCCATTATCTGTAGCCTGCCGAAGCAGCCAAGGCAGAAGTCAAACGCTGAGGCGGTAGTCATCAGTAAAACACCCAGGATGAATAAGGGTTATCATTTATTTTCGAATAATTGAAATAGTAAATTTATAAATATAATCGACGATAATTGTTGCCGACCTGTGGGATGATATTGCTATTCATGGGATGTGCCTTTTCATCCATCTAAACTGTATTTCAAAACCTTTTCCAATAACAATCTGGAAGCGTGGCAAACCTACGCTAAACCACTTTTATATGAGTCCAATTCCATGAGCATGCTTTCGTATCCTTCCGAGCAGAAAAACGACCTTAACCACCGGCAGGACCTCCTCGCCCACATCGGCAACACGCCCCTCCTGCGACTGGACCGCATCGCCCCCTGGCTCACGGAAGGTTCGGGCGTCACCCTCTACGCCAAGGCCGAGCACCTCAACCCTGGCGGCTCCCTGAAGGACCGCTCCGTCCGGGGCATGCTCCTGGCCGCCCTGGCCAGCGGCCAGCTGGCTCCCGGCCGGACCATCCTCGACTCCACCAGCGGCAATGCCGGGATCTCCTACGCCATGATCGGCGCCGCGCTGGGCTACCCCGTGACCCTCTGCCTCCCGGGCAATGCCACCCCGGAACGCAAGCGCCTGCTGAACCTCTACGGCGCAACCCTCGTGGAGAGCGATCCCCTGGGCGGTTCGGACGGCGCCCAGCTCCGGGCCCGGGAGCTCCTGCGCGCCGATCCGGGCCGGTTTTGCCACGTGGACCAGTACAACAACGAAGCCAACTGGAGGGCCCACTACGACACCACGGCGCCCGAGATCTGGACCCAGACCCGGGGCCGGGTCAGCCACTTCGTGGCCGGCATCGGCACCTCCGGCCTGTTCACCGGCACCGCCCGGCGTCTGAAGGAGCTGAACCCTTCCCTGACGGCCATGTCCATCCAGCCCGATGTCCAGGCCCACCGCCTCCCCGGCCTCAAGCACATGAAGACGGCCATCGTCCCCGGCATCTACGACCCCACCGTGGCCGACCTCAACGAGGAAGTGACGTCCGACGAGGGCGAGGACATGGCCCGCCGCCTGGCCCTGGAGGAAGGCCTGCTGGTGGGCCCCAGTTCCGGCGCCAATGTGGTGGCCGCCCTGCGCCTGGCCAGGACCCTCCCGGCGGGCTCCATCGTGGTCACGGTGCTGTTCGACTCGGGGAACCGCTACCTGTCGGCGCCCTTCTGGGGCAGGAAACCGGCGGAGGCTTCCAAGGTTCCCCCCCTGCCTATCTGCTAGTCCTTATGCTCCTCCCTGGGGTCCCGCAGGCCCGTGCGGAGCTGGAACCGGGTCTGCCCTCCGAGGACCGGGGCAGCTTGGACGCCTGTCCCGGGCTTGGCCCGGTTCTTGAAGCGCAGGACCGCTTCGGCCCCAGAGGCCCGGCGTTCATCCGGAGGAGGACCATGGTCCCCGATCTGCATCTTTTGGTGGAACTGGACTGCTGGCTGCCCAGCAAGGGCCAGACCGGGGCCCTGCTCCGGCTGGAGACCTACCTGGGCACCCACGGCGACATCACGCTGACCCTGGCGGGTCCAGCCTCGCTCACGACCTGCCTCGAGCGACTGGCCAGCTTCGGGGACAGGCTTGCGCCCGACCGGTTCATAACGGAGGGCGGCCTGGCCATCTTCCATGCCCGGGACGATGGCTCCTGGGCGGAGGACGTCGAATACCGTCGCTGGGTCGGCACGCAGTGGGACCCGCTGGCCTTGCAGCGGGTCGTGGCCACGCGGCCTTCCTGCAGGTTCCGCCAGATCCTTGGGGACGGCTCGGGCCGACGGGCGCTCTTCAAGGCCGAACCGGACCTGACACTGCCCGAGGCCGTGGCGGGACTCGAGGCCTGCCTGGACCTGATGCCCTTCCCGGGCAGGGTGGCCGTGCAGGGGGACGTCCTGGAAGTGGTGCCTGGAACCATCGGCTACCACACCGCCGCGGCCCACCTCCGCCGGCGTCAACCCGAAGCCTGCTGCCAGGTGGCCTGCGGATGCACGGAGGCTTTCCTTGAGGTTTTCCAGGGAGTCGACTGCCCGGTCCTCCTGGCGGGAGGGTCGCTGGCCTTCAGCACCCCGGGCCTGCCGCTGCACAAGATCTACTTCAGCCTGGAGAGGGGGGCCGACGGGATCCTGGAAGCCCTGCGGAAATTCCATGCGGAGCAGAAGGCTCGGTAAACCAACCCATCGCTCCGGCAGGACGACATTTTTCCCGGCTGCATCCGGAAATATTCCCGCTTTGGACGCTTCGCAAATTTATTACCCATCAATTGGCTTCAGTTAGGGCTTGGCCCGCTTTTTGATAAACCTTTATATCGCGAACGATGCACCGGCCAGAAAACCAAGAACCACTGCTGCCTTGGTCGGCCAGGAATGCCAACCCTCAGGACCCGGAGGAGGACCATGAGCCCAGCCACCCTTGCAACCGCGTCAGCCCTCCCCGGCTCGGACCACCAGTTCCAGGCCTACATGCGGGAGCGGGCGAAGGTCAAACTGGGCAGGTTCGCGTCCCACATCCAGGGCCTCAAGATCCGCCTGAAGGCCATGGCCAACCCGGGTGGCGAGGGCTGGGTGGCCTGCTGCATCACCATCGACCTCCGCCATGGCCTGCCCCTGGTCATCGAACGTTCCGCCCTGGTCGCCTGGGAGGCCTTCGATCACAGCATGGGCGTGGCGGAACGCTCGGTCCGCCGCATTCTCCAGAAACGGCGCCACCGGGTCGCGTAGCGACCAGGGCCATTCTGGAAATTTATATTGAGCATATGCTTACAATAAGCCTACTCTGGGAACCGGCTCGCAGCTTTCGGGAGGTCCCATGGGTGACCCACTTTTCTGGCATCGGCTCCAGTTCGGCTTCACGGCCACCTTCCATTACCTGTTTCCGCAGCTCACCATGGGGTTGGCGCTCCTGATCGCCGCGTTCAAGCTCCTCGGGCTGAGGCGCGGGAACGAGCGGTACGACGATGCCGCCCGGTTCTGGATCAAGGTGCTGGGCATCAACTTCGCGGTGGGCGTCGTGACCGGCATGCCGCTGGAGTTCCAGTTCGGCACGAACTGGTCCCGCTTCAGCGCCTTCTCCGGGGGCGTGATCGGCCAGACCCTGGGCATGGAGGGGCTGTTCGCCTTCTTCCTGGAGAGCACCTTCCTGGGGATCCTCCTCTGGGGCGAGAAGCGGTTCGGGCGGCGCTGGCACGCGCTGGCGGCGGTGGCCCTGTGCGCCGGGAGCTGGCTGAGCGGATACTTCATCGTGGCCACGGATGCCTTCATGCAGCACCCCGTCGGCTACCTGGTCGCCAGCGACGGCTCCCTCCAGCTGGCGGGCTTCTGGACCTTCGTCCTCAACCCCTGGGCCGTGATCCAGTATTGTCACAACATGATGGGCGCCGTGGTGACCGGGTCGTTCGTGGTGGCCTCGACGGGGGCCTACTGGACCCTGCGCGGGCTCCATCCCGAGCAGGCCAAGGTGGCCCTGAGGGCGGGCGTCACGGCGGGCCTCCTGGCCAGCGTGCTGGTCGCCCTGCCCACCGGGGACCTCCAGGGCAAGCTCGTCGCGAAGCACCAGCCCCTGACCCTGGCGGCCATGGAGGGCCGCTTCGAGAGCGGCCCCCGGGCGGAGATGAACATGCTCGGCCAGCCCAACGTCGCCCAGGGCCGCCTGGACAACCCCGTCCGCCTTCCGGGCGTCCTCAGCTACATCGCCTACGGCTCCTTCAGCGCCGACGTGAAGGGCCTCAACGCCTTCCCCCGGGACCAGTGGCCCACGAGCATCGAACCCCTCTACTACAGCTTCCACATCATGGTGGGCCTGGGCACCCTGTTCATCGCGCTGATGGGGCTCTCGGCCCTGCTCGTGTGGAGAGGAAGCCTCCAGTCCCAGCGGTGGCTGCTGTGGATCCTGATGCTGGCCTTCCCCTTCCCCTTCATCGCCAACACGGCGGGCTGGATGACCACCGAGCTGGGGCGCCAGCCCTGGCTCCTGTATGGCCTGATGCGCACCTCGGAAGGGTCCAGCCACCTCGTCCACAGCGGCCAGACGGTCTTCACCCTGCTCGGCTTCATGGGGCTCTATCTGGTGCTGGGCCTGCTCTTCCTTCTCCTGATCGGGCGGGAGATCGCCCACGGCCCCGCGTCCAGCGCCCCTGTGAAGTGAGGAGATGACCATGGAAATGCTCTGGTTCTGGATTGTTTCGGTGATGGTGGCCATCTACGCGGTCATGGACGGCTTCGACTTCGGGGCGGGGATCCTGCACCTGTTCGTGGCCCGGACGGACACGGAGCGCCGGCAGGTGCTGGCCTCCATCGGCCCCTGGTGGGACGGCAACGAGGTGTGGCTCCTGGCGGGCGGGGGCGCCATGTTCCTGGCCTTCCCCAGACTGCTGGCCGCAGGCTTCTCCGGGTTCTATCTGGCCATGTTCCTGGTGCTGTGGTGCCTGGTGCTCAGGGGCATCAGCATCGAGTTCCGCAGCCACGTCGGGGATGCCATGTGGCGCGCCTTCTGGGATGCGGTCTTCGCGCTCTCGAGCACGCTGCTTCCGGTGCTCCTGGGCGCCGCGCTGGGCAACGTCGTCCGCGGCGTGCCCCTGGACGCCACCGGCTATTTCAACCTCCCCCTGTTCACCGGCTTCGTCACGACCAATCCGGTGGGGATCCTGGACTGGTACACCGTGCTCATGGGGGTCTTCGCCCTGGCGACCCTGGCCGGCCACGGCGCCACCTACCTGGCCTGGAAGACGGACGGCCCCGTCCAGAGCCGTAGCCTGCGGCTCACCGGCCCCATCTGGGCGGCCGTCGCCGCCCTCTGCCTCGCGGCCACCTTCGCCACGGCCCGGGTCACCCCGGCCGTGTTCCAGGGCTGGTCGAAGGCGCCCCTGGCCTGGCTGGGGACGGCCATCTACCTGGGCGGCCTGGCCGCGGTCTTCCTGGGGCTCCGGACCCGGAGGCATCTGCTGGCCTTCCTCGGCTCCTCCGCCTTCATCCTGGGCCTCCTCGCCACCAGCGCCGCCAGCGTCTGGCCGGTGATGCTGCGTTCCACCCTGGACCCCCGCTGGAGCCTGACCGCCCGGAACGCCAGCGTCGCGGCCTCCGGTCTGCGCAAGGGCTTCGTCTGGTGGATCATCGGCTTCCCCCTCGTCCTGGGCTACTTCGCCATGCTCTTCCGGCTCTTCCGGGGCAAGGCCCAGGCGGCGGCGGAAGGCGAAGGCTACTGACCCACGCCGGCCGGCGTGCAACATGCAAGATCGAGGTGCAGGATGGGCCGAACACGATCGATGAAGCCGGGCGCCGCCTCCCCGGGGCCTCCCTCGGATCTCCGGACCATTCTGGATTCCATCAATGACGGCGTCTTCACCGTGGACGGCGCGTTCCGGGTCACCTCCTTCAACCGCGCGGCCGCCGAGATCACCGGCGTTTCCGCCACCGCGGCCCTGGCCCAGCCCTGCTGCGAGGTCTTCCGCGCCGACATCTGCGAGGGCGAATGCGCCTTGAAGGAGACCCTGGCGAGCGGCACGCCCATCGTGAACAAGCAGGTGAACATCCTCACGGCCTCGGGGCAGAGGATTCCCATCAGCGTGAGCACCGCCCTGTTGAGGAATGCAGCCGGGGAGATCGTCGGCGGGGTCGAGACCTTCCGGGACCTGACCCTCGTGGAGGAGCTGCGCAAGGCCGTGCACGGCCACGCCACCTACCAGGACATGATCTCCGCCAGCCACCGCATGCAGGACGTGTTCAGGCTGCTGCCCCTCATCGCGGAGAGTGACAGCACCGTACTCATCCTCGGCGAGAGCGGCACCGGGAAGGAGCTCATGGCCCGGGCGCTCCACCAGCTGAGTTCCCGGTCCCGGAAGCCGCTGGTGACGCTCAACTGCGGGGCCCTGCCGGACACCCTGCTGGAGGCGGAGCTGTTCGGGCACAAGGCCGGCGCCTTCACCGACGCCAGGAAGGACCGCCTGGGCCGCATCGCCGCCGCCGAGGGGGGCACGCTCTTCCTGGATGAGATCGGGGACATCTCCCCGGCCACCCAGGTGCGCCTGCTCCGCGTGCTCCAGGAGCGGACCTACGAGCCGCTGGGCTCCAACGACACCCTGAAGGCCAACGTCCGCTTCGTGGCCGCCACCCACAAGGACCTGCGGACCGAGATGGAGGCCGGGAGGTTCCGGGAGGATCTCTATTACCGGCTGAACGTGATGCAGATTGCAATCCCGCCGCTACGCGACCGGATGGAGGATATCCCGGCCCTGGCCCAGCGTTTCCTGGACAAGCAGAACGGACTGCACGGCAAGCAGGTGCGGGGCTTCACCCCGGAAGCCATGGCGTCCCTCATGCATTATGCCTGGCCGGGCAACATCCGGGAACTGGAGAACGCCGTGGAGCACGCCTGCGTCCTGTGTCCGCACACGCTGATCCACCCGGAGTGCCTGCCTCCGCCCCTGGGCGAACCCCACGGCGGCAAGGGCGCCCCCCCCGTGGCGCAGGACCTGCGCGGGATGGAACGGGCCATGATCCAGGCCGCCATGGAGCGGCACCACGGCAACCGGGTGGAGGTGGCCAGGGAACTGGGGATCAACACGACCACCCTCTGGCGCAAGCTCAAGCGGCTCTGACAAGCGTTGTGGCACCTTGCAGATTGCAAGGCCCATTCCGGATGGAACGTTGCAAGGTGCAATCCATCTGGGTCGCCGGAAGCATAATTTGAATTCAAGGTTAATCAATGATGCATTTAGAATAATGGCCCGCCCCTTGCTCTCCCAGGCATGGAGGTTCCATGCTGGTTGCGGTTCCCACCTTCCAGGGTCGTGTCTCGCCGACCTTTGATTTCTGCCACAGGGTCACCTTCTGGCAGATGGAGGGCGCGGAGTTCGCGAAGGTCATCGACCGGAAATGCCGGCAGACCGATCCGCTCGAAAAGGCCGCGAACCTCCAGGCCATGGGCACGGACCTGCTCTTGTGCGGGGCCATCAGCCAGCAGCTGGCCAAGAACCTGGAGGCCCGGGGCGTCCGGGTGGTTTCCGGCCTTGCGGGGGACGTGCGGGAGGTCCTCGCGGCCATGGCCCGTGGGGCTCTGGATGAGCCGCGGTTCAGGATTCCCGGTGCGGTCGGCAAGCAACCCGTTTCAGGAGGTGCACCATGATCAGCCATGCAACGAAGCGGGCGCTGCGCGCCTTGCTCATAGTCATCGCCACGGGCGGTCTCGCCCTCGGAGTCCGGGCGGCGGAGGGGAAACGGATCCCCGTGGCCGTGGCCGAGACGGACGTGGAGTCCATCGTCGAGGCGGTGGGCGGCAACCGGGTCGAGACGTTCAGCCTCTTCAAGGGCTGCATCCTCCGCAAGGACCTGGCGGTGGAAGGGGTCGTGAAGGCCAGGCTCGCCAAGGCCCACGTAATTGTCTGGACGGGATTCCTGAGGGAAGCGGAGGCCATCAACAAGGTGCTCCAGGCGTCCACCGACAGCCCTGCCGCCCCCATCCAGTGGCTCGACGTCTCGCCGGGCGCCTTCCGGACCAACGTGCCCTTCACGACCTGCGAGGGGTTCGCCGATCCGATGTATTCGGCGGGAGATCCCTTCTTCTGGCTCAACCCCGACAATGGCGCCACGATTGCAGGTCAGGTCGCGACCGGCCTGAGCAAGGCGGCCCCCGAAGCCCAGGCCTACTTCCATGCCAACGCCGCGGCCTTCATCAAGAACCTCAGGGCCGACATCCTTCGGTGGAAAAAAGAGCTCAAGCCGTTCCAGGGCGTTCGGGTATTCAGCTTCCAGTGCGGGTGGCAGAATTTCTCGAGCATGGGCGGGCCGAAGTTCATCGTGTGCAAGGCGACTCCCGGGCAGCTGCCGACGCCCGCCACGCTGCTGGCCTACGTGACCCGGATGAAGGCCCAGCTCGTCCTGGTGGATCCCAACACGCCTCCGGAGTATGCGGAAGCCTGCAGGGAGCGGCCGGAGCTGAAGGTGCTCACGGTGCCCTCCTCCATCGAGGGGATCCCCGGGGCCAAGGCCTACGGGAACCTCTTCGACAACCTCATCAAGGTCCTCCGCTCGACAACCAGGAACTGATACGGCTTCCGGCCTTTCCGGAACACCAGGCAAGGAGATCCAACATGCATCGAGGTTCCTGGTCGCTCCCCACGTGGGGAGGCGGCCTCCGGTTTGCACTGGCGCTGCTCATCGGCGCCCTGGGCGCGGGGGCGACGCCCCCCCCGTCGCCCAGGATGGCTCATCCGTCGCTCATCCTGAAGGACGAGGATGGACGGAATGTCCTGACCAGCGCCAAGGCGATCAGCACCCGGAAAACCTGCGGAGCCTGCCACGACTATGCCTTCATCACCGACAGCTTCCATTTCCAGCAGGGAAAGAACGAGATGGACCCGGCCCTGCTGAAGGGGCACGGTTTCGCGTCCTTCAACACCTCGCCCGGCATGTTCGGCAAGTTCTCGATCCTGCCCAACCGGCAGCTCACCCCTGCGACCGTCGCCAACCCGGCCGACGTGGACCTCACCCAGCCGGAATGGCTGACCAAGTGCGGCGTGTGCCATACCGGCGGGGGGATCTCCGAATTCGATCTGAAGGGCCGCCAGCTGCTTTCCCCGGAGGCAAGGGCCGACGGCCCCCTGGATCCCAGCTACACCGTGCGGGACCGGGTCACGGGCGCCGTGGCGCCCTGGGATTGGCAAAAGAGCGGCCTGGCCGAAGCCGACTGCTTCCTGTGCCACACCCCCCGCGCCAGCCGGGGCGACCGCAGGGAGGCCATGGCCTCGGGCAACTTCCGCTGGGCCAGCAACGGCACCCTCGCCAAGAGCGGCATCGTCACGAAGGACGAGAAGGGGAACTTCTCCTACAACCGGCAGGCTTTCAACCCTGACGGCACCGTCAAGTCCGAGGTGCTCGACCTCTCCGATCCGCCCCTGGAAACCTGCGCGCAGTGCCATGGGTTCTCGGCCCGCCGGGCGGATGCGATCCAGCCCATCCAGCACGCGGATATCCTCCGGGGCGCCGAGAAGGCCGGCTGGGTCTACAACGGCAGCAGGATCAGCGAGACCCGCACCCCGAACATCGTGGGCAGGGAGAAGATGGATTTCCCCTGGGATATCCATGCGGCCAAGGGACTGGGCTGCATCGACTGCCACTTCTCCCCGAACAACCCCGGCCGCAAGCTGCAGAGCGACCGCGCCAGGCATCTGAGCTACAAGCCCGCGGGCGAGGACCTCGCCGAATACCTCAAGCGCCCCGACCACAACTTCGCCCGGGGCAACATCCCGCCGGAGACGGTCAACATCACCCGGCACAACACGATGCGGGGCTGCTCCGAGTGCCATGACGCCGAGGCGGCCCACGCCTTCCTCCCCTACAAGGCCCAGCACTTCAAGGCCCTGGCCTGCCAGACCTGCCACCTCCCCGAGGTCCATTTCTGGGCCTACCGCAGCGACGAGTGGGCCTTCCTCATGGACACGGGCGCCAGCAAGATCACCTTCCGCGGCATCAAGGGCGACATCGTCGACCCCGAAGCCGAGGTCACCGGGTTCAAGCCCGCCTATGTGCCCACCCGGGCCCCGGACGGCCACCTGGAGATCCGCCCGACCAACCTCATCACCGGCCTCTACTGGTTCGACCAGGCCAAGGGCCGTCCAGCCTACACCTGGCAGATGCAGAAGGCCTTCTTCCTGGACCGCACGGCCGGTGGCGGCTGGGAATACCGGCCCGAAATCCTCGCCGCCTTCGCGGACAAGGACGGCATCATCGACTTCCCCCAGGCCCGCTACGACACACCCGCCAAGGTGGCCCTGGTCAAGAGCCTGCTCCGCACTTATGCCGGCGTGACGGCGCCCGAATTGCGCATCGACATCGTGCCCTGGGCCATGAGCCACAGCACCATGGGCAAGGCCCAGGCCATCCGGGAGTGCAAGGCCTGCCACGGCAGGGACAGCATCCTGCACCGGGCGGTGGACCTGGTGGACTTCCTTCCGGAGGGTGTCCCGGTCTACTTCGGCGGCAAGCAGGTGAATCTGCTTGATCGCTCCGGCAGGGAACCGGCCTTCGACAACCGGATCCTGCTGCGGTCCTTCTACCTCATCGGCAACAGCCGCGTGGCCTGGGTCGAGGTCCTGGGCTGGCTGTCGGTGGCCGGGGCCCTCCTGTTCAGCCTCAGCCACGGGTTCATCCGCCTCCTGGGAGCCTCCAAATGACGATCACCGAACCCCTCTACAGTCTCCATGAGCGCGTGTGGCACTGGATCCAGGCAACGGCCCTGGTGCTCCTCGTCCTGACGGGCTTCTCCCTCCACTTTCCCGACCGGTTCGGCCTGTTCGGTTCCATGGTGCGGGCCCTGACCTGGCACACCTGGCTGGGCTTCGCCCTCATCGCCAACGCCTTCCTGGGGCTCTTCTTCCACTTCACGGCGGAGAAGTACCACCACTTCCTGCCGAAGATGGACGACTTCACCGAGGGGGCCGTGCGCCAGGCCCGCTTCTACCTCTACGGCATCTTCAAGGGGGAGCCCCACCCCTTCGAGACCAGCGCCCGGCACAAGCTCAATCCCCTGCAGCGGGTGACCTACCTGTCCCTGCTGAACATTCTGCTGCCCTACCAGATCCTGTCGGGCCTGCTGATGTGGGGCGTCACCCGCTGGCCCGACCTCTTCCAGAGGCTGGGCGGCCTGAGGGTCCTGGGACCGGCGCACACGCTGGGGTCCTACCTCTTCCTGGCCTTCCTCATCGGACACATCTACCTCGCCACCACCGGCAAGACCCCGCTTGGACTGCTGCGGGCCATGATCACGGGCTACGAGGCCCCCCGCTGACGGCCCTCCCGAAACGAGCCAGACCCGGAAAGGGGAAGCCATGAATGGAGATGATGTACAGAACCACGTAAAGAAAAGCCCCACCGACATGGCTGCCTTCGGGTGCCTTTTCGGTGTCGTCGTGGAAATCGGCCTGTGCCTGGGCGGAGTGGTGCTCTGGAAGGCATTCGATGAGCCCGTGTTCGGTCTCCTGCTGATTGCAGCGAGCGTCTTCCTCCCCATTCTTGGACTCCTCTGGGGCGGTAGACTGATCAGGAATAAAGGTGCCGGGTCCTGAAGTATGGTGTTCGACCGTTTTTTCGCTCAACAGCTTGCACGGCCTTCCGGTCTTTTCGGAAGGTATGTCATGGGTGGCTGGCTAAGGCATCACACGAAGTCCGTCAATACCTGGGTCCGGGAGCAACTCACCCTGGACGCCGGGGATAGGCTTCTGGAAATCGGCTTCGGCAGCGGCGAACTTCTCTTCGAATTGCTTTCCAGGAACGCACGGGTGGAGGCGGCTGGACTGGATCTGTCCGCGGAGATGGTCCGCTTGGCAAGCAGGCGCATGGAGTCCTTGATCCGGACGCATCGGGTCGAGCTCAAGCAGGGTGCCGTTGACGCCATCCCCTTTGGCGATGCCAGCTTCTCAAGGCTCGTCAGCGTGAACACCATCTATTTCTGGCCCTCCCCGGCGGCCGCCCTCGCTGAATGCCAGCGGGTGCTGGCGGACCAGGGGGAAATCCTCCTTTGTTTCGACGCCAAGGAGGAACTGGAAACGTGGCCTGGCCACCGCTTCGGTTTCAGGTTGTACGAGCCGCTGGAAGTTGAGACCCTGGTGCTGGAAGCGGGGCTGGTCCTGGTGGATGTTCGCACCCGGTCCTTCCCCGGATACGGGAAGGCGCACTGCGTCATCGCCAGGAAGGAGAAGCGTTGCCTTCCCGTCGCAGGGTGCCACCCCCGCACGTTCCGTAACGACCGCAGATGATGATCCCGATCCGGGTCATGGCCGACCCTCCTCCCTTGTGGCAGACGGACCGATGCGGGCCAGGGCCTGCTCGAGGTCCTGGAGGATGTCGTCAAGGTCCTCGATGCCTACGGAAAGCCGGACCAGGCCATCCGTGATGCCTGCCGCGAGACGGTTCTCCCGGGCCATGCCCGCGTGGGTCATGGATGCAGGGTGGCTGATCAGCGTCTCCACGCCCCCCAGGGAGACGGCCAGTCCCGCCAAGCGGACGTTGTCCATGAGGATGCGGCCGGCCTCGGTTCCGCCCTTGAGTTCGAAGGCGATCATGGAGCCGGGACCCGACATCTGCCGCCGGGCCAGATCGAACTGGGGGTGGGAGGGCAGGCCCACGTACTTTACCCACTCCACGGCGGGGTGTTGGTCCAGCCAGGCCGCCACGACCTGGGCGCTCTCCTGGGCCCGCTCCACGCGCAGGGCCAGGGTCTTCAGGCCGCGGCTCACCATGTAGGCCTGATGCGGGTCCATATTCGCCCCGAGATTCACGAGCATGGCCCGGAGCTGCTTGTGCAGGGCTTCGGTCTTCGCCACGACGATGCCGCCGACGATGTCCGCGTGGCCGTTGATGAACTTGGTCACGGAATGCAGCACCACGTCCGCGCCCAGGTCCAAGGGCTTCTGCAGGTGGGGGCTGGCGAAGGTGTTGTCCACGACCAGCAGGGCCCCCGCGGCATGGGCGATCTCCGCGGCGGCCCGGAGGTCCGTGACGGACATGGCGGGATTGGAGGGGGACTCCACGTACACCAGTTTCGTGGTGGGTCTCATGGCCCGCCGCAGATTACCGAGGTCCGAAGTGTCCACATAGGTGGCTTCCACCCGGAACCGGCTCATGTGCTTCTCCATGAGGACCCGGCTGGGGCCGTACACGGAGTCCGTGCTGACCATGTGGTCTCCGGCGCTCAGCAGGGCGAGGTAGACCGTGCTGACCGCGCCCATGCCGCTGGCCATGGCGGTCGCGCCGAAGCCGTTCTCGAGCTGGGCGACGTTCTCCTCCAGGGCCGAGGTCGTGGGATTGCCGATGCGGGTGTAGATGTAGCCGTCCTCGGTCCCCGCGAAGCGGTTCGCGCCCTGCTGGGCGTCCTTGAAGGCGAAGGTGGAGGTCTGGTAGATGGGCGTCACCACGCTGCCGTAGGCATCCTCGCGGATGCCCGCGTGGACCAGTCGGGTGTTGAAACCTTTGGTGCGTGTATCCATGATGGTGTCCCCGGGCTAGTGGTGGGCCTGGCCGGCGTGCTCATGCTGGCCGCCTCCACAGGTGAACTCGCGGGTGAACGGCTCGAGGTCGCCCTTGATCATGGCCTTGACCGCCTCCTCGACGCTGGGGAAGGCCGTCCCGCGGAAGACCTCGATGCCCGCCTGATTGAAGCCCATGAGGGGCCGCATGCCCAGGCCGCCTGCGATGAGGGCGGTCACGCCGGCCTGGGCCAGATGGTTCACGGCCGCCAGGCACCCCCCCTGTTCGTGGGGCACGGGGGGCAGGAGGCCCACCTGGCTGATGAGGTTGTCCTCGACGTCGACCACGGTGTAGATGTCACAGTGGCCGAAGTGCGCTCCCACCTGGGCCTGGAGGCCGCCAGGGAGGGTGGAGGGGATGGCGATGCGGGCCTTGTTCATGTTCGGGTCTCCCTGAATGGTGAAGGTGCTTTGAGTAGGTGGGTTGGAGGTACTTCCTTAATTAGGGACTGCGAACCGGGTCGGCGTGGCTGCCATGTGAGGCCTCCGTTTAAATAATGAGCATATGCTCGCTATTGGTCAACCGGACCTTGGTCACACTTCGGCTGGGGCTTTCCTCGGCTTCGCCATGGGAATCCCATTGATGCGGTGGAAGGATTGCGTCCCCAGGCGCCGGCGCCCAGGGCATGCACGCACGTTGCGACACAACGCCCTTCAGGGCCAATGGTAGCTTCATTTCAGCTATTCCCGGGACCTGTCCCGGGAGCCGGAGGGGAGGGTGACCGTCGCTTCGAAATGGCGGACCCGCGGCAGAGTCCAGGACTGGAGCAGTTGACCCTGGAACCAGGCTTCCAGGGTGGCCGAAGCCGGGGCAGGCCTTTCCAGGTCGATGATGCAGTGGAAAGTCTTGACCGCGAGGATGTCCGTTCTGCAGAACGAGGAGGCAAGGTGGCGGTTGTCGAAGGTGAACCCCCCACCATAGTCGAGCAATTCGCCGCCCTTGCCGGTGATCTGAAGGGAGGGCCGATCCTGACTGTCCAGGGACAGGATCCAGAGCAGCCCGCACTGCTGCTTCCAATCCTCCACGGGTCGCTGGTTCCGGGCCGGTTTCCCCTCGGGACGGATGCAGGCGGGAGACACCAGGAGCATGGCCGATGCCAACCCGATGCCGCCGGCGAAAATCCAAAGTCTGGCCATGAATACCACCTCCATGGGTTCTTCGATTACAATTTAATATAACCATATGCTCGTTAAATTATAAGGAGTTCGTCATGAAAGTCACGGTCGTCATCGACAACTGCATTCCCCCCTCCCTCCGGGGCCCGTTCCTCGCCGAGCATGGTCTGGCTCTGCTGATCGAAGAAGGCGCGAGCCGGATCCTGTTCGATACCGGCCAGACCGGTGCGGTGGTGCACAATTTGAGCCTGCTGGGGATCCACCCCTCGAGCCTGGACGCCGTCGTCCTCAGCCACGGCCACTACGATCACACCGGCGGGCTGCTGGCGCTTCTGCAACATGCCGCCAAACCCATGCCGATCTACGCCCATAAGGCCATCTTCCAGACCCGGGTCTCCGTCGCCGGCAGACGGCGCTTCATCGGGATCCCCTATGCCCAGCCCCAGCTCACCGAACTCGGCGCCCAGTGGCGGCTCTCCGACCAGCCGGTGGAGGTGCTGCCCGGGCTCTGGTTCAGCGGTCAGATCCCGAGGGTGAGCGCCTTCGAGCGTGGCGATGCCAACCTGCTCACCCTCCAGGCTGACGGAGCAATGAACACTCCCCTCCCTACGCGGCGCTTGTGCGCCGACTAAAGGAAGAGGTTTCTTTTTCTCGCTTCGCAGGAGTTGCGGAGGGCTGTTCGCCCTGCTTCCGTCTTACCACCCCTCGCCCTTGCGGGCGGCCAGCCTGCATAGCCTGGCCTGATCGAGCACAACCCGCCGTTCCAGCGGTGCGAATGAGCGCCAGTCTGCGCTTCCTGATGATTTTGGCCGCGTTGAGGTCCGCATTGTCCGCGAACCCGCACCGCTGGCACAGAAAGATGGCCTGGTCCGGGCGGTTGGCCTCCTCCGTGTGGCCGCACGCCGAACACTCCTGGCTGGTGTGGTGGGCCGGGACCAGAATGAGGAGTTTTCCCAGCTTTCGTAGGGCCTGCTCCAGGTAGACCTTGAACTTGCCGAGGCCAGCGTTGGCCAGAGCCTTGTTCAGGCCCGTCTTCTGGGCGCCGCCGTTGCGGAGCCACTGCCCCGTGGCCTCGTCCCGCTTGGCCTTGGCTCGCTTGGTCATCCCCTTGAGGTTCAGGTCCTCCAGGGCCGTGACCTCAGGGGCGCCCTGGGCGATTCTGAACGCCGTCTGGCGCTGGAAGTCCTCCCTGATGGCCGCGCTGTCCGCAGAGCGGTGGGAGGCCTTGGCCTGGCCCTTTCGCGCCGGCGTGAGCCCTTGGGCTTTCGGGCGACGGCCCTCTGGTAATGCTTGCGTTGCTTGTCCAGCCGCTGGAGGCGTTCCTTCGCCGCGTCATCCAGTTGGTACAGCCCACCACCGGAGGTGGCCGCAGGGACCACGATGCCCCGATCGATGCCCTGCACCTTGGCGTCCAGCTCGGGGTCCTGGGCCAGAGCCTTGAGGCGCTCCTCGTCGGGCAGCAGTTCGGGCCCCTCAAGGGCATCCGAGCTATAGCTGAGGAACCAGTGGCCGTAGCGGGTCCGGGAGAGCACCAGACTGTTGGGTTCCGGCACGTCCCGGTGCTGGACGAACGCCAGCACCCCGATGGGGTGCGCCACGGTGCCGAGTTCCACCCGGTTCGGCCCCACGAACCGGAACAGTTCCCGGGTCAACCAGACCGAGTTGCCCTCCCATTTCTTCTTGGAGCGGGGGCGCCGGAAATGGCCCGGATTCTTCCAGTGGTTGGTCCAGCCGCGCTTGTAGCGGACCACGCCATTGCGCAGGATTTGGGACGGGACCTCCGACAGCCATGGCGTGAGTTCCGGATCCTTGAACTGGGCGAAGCTCTGGTCCAGGGGAAACCCTTCGCCCTGGGGGTCCGAGTCGGTCCAGGACGGGCTCAGGATGGCCCGTTTACGCAGCCAGAGGAGGTAGTTGACCTCAGCATCTTTAGCATTCCCTGCCACCCGCTGGCAGCCGATCCACCGCGCCAGGGTGTCAGCCATTTCGGGTTGTGGATAGCATCGGGTTCGGAAGCCAAGTTGCATGGTCTTAATCTAGGCGAAAAAAAAGAGAGTGCAAGAGAGGACCGCCTAACCCCCACCTGAAGGAAGGGGAGTGCGGCGGCAGCCTTGTTCAAGGAGGATCCGCTGCTGGATGACGGGTCCCTGTTCCGGGCGACCGCCCAAGGTCTGCAAGTGATCAGCGGCTGCGCCCATTCCGGGATCATCAACACTGTCCGCCACGCGCGCGAGTTGACCTGTCAGGAACAGCTGCACACCTGGATCGGCGGGACCCACCTCGGGCCGGCCTCGCCCGAACAGCAGCAGGCCAGCCTGGAAGCGCTGGAGGCCATGCGGCCCAGCCTGGTCGCGGCCAACCATTGCACGGGTTTCGCCATGATGGCCTCGCTCCGCCAGCTGTTCGGAGAACGCTTCGTCCCTGCCTTCGTGGGCACGGTGCTCGAGCTGTAGGCGGGAGCCCTTAGGCTTCCAGCGGTCGAAAGGCCAGGGCCGATGCCTTTGCATACCTATAAATAACAACGGTTAGATACACGATATTGATATTGGCAAACAAAAAAATTCCATGCTCAACCTCTTGACGGACTATTTAAATAAATTACTATATGGTTGTTTGGATAGCACCTGACCCAGGATGTCCCCGCCAAACCCACGATCACCGCAAGCAACCACGGAGCAGCCGTGTCCAAGGTCATCCATCTCACGACCCAGGCCTTCCCGGCCATCGGGACCCAGGACAAACCCGTCCTGATCGATTTCTGGGCCTCCTGGTGCGGTCCCTGCCGGATCCAGGGCCCCATCCTGGACGCCGTTTCGCTCCAGATTGGCGACAAGGCCATCGTGGCCAAGGTCGACGTGGACGAGGAGCGCAGCCTGGCGGCCCAGTTCGGCGTGGAGGCCATTCCCACCCTCGTTCTCCTGCAAGGGGGAAAGGTCCTGAAGCGGTTCGTGGGTGTCCAGCAGGCACCCGTCCTGATCGCGGCCCTGCAGGGCGCCGCCCGATAAGTCCCAGCCAACGTTTTCCATAGGAGCCGACCATGGCCGCCAAGCCCCTGATCCTGGACGTCCGCACCCCCCTCGAATTCCAGATGGGCCACGCCCCCGGCAGCGTGAACATCCCCCTCGACCAGCTGTCGATCCGCCTGGAAGAACTCGACCACCGGGGCACGATCTATGCGTGCTGTGCCGGAGGCGGGCGCAGCCACATGGCCAAAGTGATCCTGGACGGTGCCGGCTTCCAGCACGTCAGCAATGCCGGCAGCTGGCAGAACGCCGAACTGCTGGCCTCGGTCCACGCGGACGAGGACCAGGCCATCTCCTTCTAGATCTCGCTACCGAGCTGCCAGGGCCGGCGTCCCAGGGTACAGATCCGGCGCCGCGGTTCGTGCCTTGCCGTTCGAGCCCCGGTTCGTGTCATTCGGGCCCCTCCCCATGCTTTCGAAGCGGGCTTCGCACCTTTCCGAACGTTGGGACCCTCCAATGACAGTGAACGGGGCGCCGAGCCCCGGATCCTGGAGGCACCCATGAAAACATCCCTACCTTCGTTCAGTTCCGTCCTGTGCGCAGCGGCCTTGGCCCTGGGCGCCCTGCCCGTGATGGGCCAGGGACCTTCCGGCTCCTGCGGGGGAGGCCCCCGGGGCGAGGCCTGCGGGAACCTCGCGGGCCTCACCGATGCCCAGCGGACCACCCTCTCGGCCCTGGAGGCCAAGCACCGGCCCGCGCTGGAGGAAAAGCGCAGGGCCGCGGATGAGGCCCATCTGGCCCTCCAGCAGGCGCTGGCCAAGTCCTCCACCGACCGCACCGTCCTGAAGGGACTCTTCGACAAGGACAGCCAGGCCCGGTTCAATCTTGCCGAAGCGCGCCAGGCCCTCCGGCAGGAAACGGAGAAGATCCTCACGCCCGAGCAGAAGGCCCAGTGGGACCAGCGCAGGGGCGACGGTTCCGGGATGGGTCGTGGCCGAAGGGGAGGGATGGGCTCCGGCCGGGCCGATGGGATGAGCGGTGGGATGGGCCGCGGCATGGGCCATGGCATGGGCATGGGCATGGGCGACGAGCGGGGCATGGGCATGGGCATGGGCATGGGCCGGGATGAAGGTTCCTGTCCCGGACACCAGCACTGAACTAGACTGGTTCATCATGCAGGCCAAAGCCCTTCTCGGGACAACGCTCCACAGGCTCCGGCGCCCCTTGACCTGGGGCGCCATCCTTGTCTTCGGCCTGCTCTGGAATGTCACCCGCTGGGCCATGGGCTCGGGGAGCCTGCCGCTGGACGGCGAACTCCTGGCCCCCTTCGCCTGGGGCTGCTTCTTCCTGGTGCTCTCCCCCCTGCCCTGGCAGTGGACCGGCACCGCGGCGCCCATCGCCTCGCCCTTCAGGGGCCTCCTGCAGGCCATTCCCTTCAACGCGGCCTGCGCCCTGCTCCTGCTGCTGCTCGGCACCGGCGGCGCCTCCTCTCCCATGGGACCGGGAGGGATGGGCCGGGGGATGATGGGCCGGGGAATGATGGGGACGGACATGATGGGCCGGGGCATGATGGGCCGGGGCATGGGCAGGCCCATGCAGGGGCCGATGGGGATCCCCCTGCCCCCGCGGCTCCTGGTCCTCGCCGGGGCCTACCTGTGCTTCGCGGTGCTCCTGGGGGGCGTCCTGGCCCAGCTGGAGCGGGCGGAACAGGGCGAGGACCTGGCCCGGAAGGCCGCGGCCCAGGCCCGGATGAAGGCGCTGCAGAGCCAGATGAGCCCCCATGTGCTCTTCAACGCCATCAGCGGCGTGGCGGAAATGGTGCGGGAGGATCCGCCCGGGGCCGAACGGGTGCTGGTGGACCTGGCCGGCATGCTCAGGCACCTCCTGGATCATGGCGACCGGGCCTCCCAGACCCTCGGCCGGGAACGCCGGTTCGTCGAGCAGTACCTGGCCCTGGAGCAGCTCCGCCTGGGCAGGCGGCTGCAGAGCGCGTGGTCCTGGGATTGCGACCTCCAGGACCGGGAGGTGCCGCCCCTCCTCCTGCAGCCCCTGGTGGAGAACGCCATCAGGCACGGCATCGGTCCGGAACGCGCCGGCGGGCAGCTGCACATCAGCCTCCGGCCCTGGGGCGAGGGGCTGGAACTGGAAGTGGCCAACACGGGCCGGCCCCCGGGCCCGGACGTGCCCGACAGCATCGGCCTGGGCAACCTCCGGGAGCGGCTGGCCCTGATGGGGCTCGAGCCCGCCACTGCCTTCCGCCTGTGGCGGGACGGCCTCTGGACCCGGGCCGTCATCCGGCTGCCCGGGAAGGGGACGGACCATGACTGAGCCGCTCCGCATCGCCGTGGCCGAGGACGAGCCCTACAACCTCAAGCGCATGGTGCGCCTCCTGAAGGACCAGGGCTGCCAGGTCGTGGCGGAACTGGAGGACGGCCTCGCGGTCATGGAATGGCTGGAGGCCGGAGGCACCGCGGACGCCCTGTTCCTGGATATCCAGATGCCGGGTCTGACGGGCCTGGAGATCATGGCCGAGCTCCAGGGGGGCCTGCCGGTGGTCCTGGTCACGGCCTACGCGCAGCACGCGGTGCAGGCCTTCGAGCACGCCGCCCTGGACTACCTGCTCAAGCCCGTCACCGAGGAACGGCTCGCCGTGACCCTCGAACGCCTGAGGGTGGCATGCTCCCAGCGCCAGGCCTCCGCACCGAACCGGCCCCTGCGCTACCCGGCCAGGGCCGGCGAGGGCCTGGTCCTGCTGGAGCTCTCCAGGACCTCCCATTTCGAGTTCAAGGACGGCGCCGTGTGGGCCCACGCCGGCGGGCCCTGGCGCACCCTCTGGAAGACCCTCGCCGAGGCGGAGCAGGCCCTGGAGGGCCGGGGCCTGCTCCGGGGGCACCGGCACCTGCTGCTGCGCCCGGAGGCGGTCCTGGGCGTCAGGAACCTGGCCTCGGGACGGATGCAGGTCAAGCTCCTGGGCGGGCTGGAGGTGGAGATCAGCCGCGGCGCGGCCCCGGCCCTAAGGCAGCGCCTGGGCATCCCGTGAGGGGAGCCGCTTAGACCTTCAGAAGGCCCAGGATCTCGCCAGAGCTCGCCACCTTGCCCTGGAACTGGAGCCGGCCGTCGATGGCCAGGGCGGGCGTGCCGAGGATGCCCCGGGCGGCCATGACCGCGTAGTCGGAGATCTTGACCACCTGGTGGCCACCCCCGGCCTGGTCCACGGCGTCCAGCGTGTTCTTCAGCAGGGTCTCGCAGCGGGCGCAGCCGGGACCGAAGACTTCGATGAGCATGGGATCTCCTTACAGGATCGCGTTGAACAGGTAGCCCACCAGGACGATGCCGGCGGCGACGACGCCGACGAAGGCGGCGATGAGGCGGGGCTTCATGACCCGGCGGAGGATGACCGTCTCCGGCAGCGAGAGGCCGATGACGGCCATCATGAAGGCGAGGGTCGAACCCAGGGCCGCGCCCTTGCCCAGGAGGGCCTCGACGATGGGGATCACCCCCGCTGCATTGGAATAGAGTGGAATCCCGATGAGCACGGCCAGGGGCACGCTGTACCAGGCCTGCCTGCCCAGCAGCCCGGCCATGAACGCGGCCGGGACATAGCCGTGGATGAAGGCCCCCACCGCGATCCCGGCCAGGATGTAGAGCCAGACCTTGCCCACGATGTCCCGCACCCCCTGGACCGCTTCCTTGATCCGGCCGGGCAGCGTGGCGCGCACCTCCTCCGTCCCGCCGCTGACGGCGGGGGCCTTCAGAGCCTCCTGGACCCAGTCCTCCAGGTGGTGCTCCAGGCCGAGGCGGCCCAGGACAGCCCCCGACGTGAAGGCGATCGCCACGCCGGTCCCGGCGTAGAGCAGGGCGATCCTCCAGCCGAACATGGCGAACAGCATCCCGAGGGCCACCTCGTTGACCATGGGGGCCGCCACCAGGAAGCTGAAGGTCACCCCCAGCGGCACCCCCGCCCGAAGGAAGCCGATGAACAGCGGCACCGCCGAGCACGAACAGAAGGGCGTGATGATCCCGAGCAGGGAGGCCAGGGCATTGCCCGCCAGGGAGGTCCGCTTCGACAGGGCGTCCCGGACCCTGGCCGGGCTCACGAAGGTCTGGAGGAAGGTCACGATGAACACGATGAGGGTCAGAAGGAGAAGGACCTTGGGCACGTCGTAGCAGAAGAAGGCCACGGCCTCGCCGCCGTGGGAACCGGGGACCAGGCCGAACAGCCCGAAGGCCATCCATTCGGACACACGGTGGATGACCGCGTAGAGGGCGACCCAGACCGGCAGGACCGCAAGCAGCCAGCCCCCTTTGCGGAAGAAGCCGGGTTCCGCGGGTGCCCCTGGGGGCGCGGCCTTGGCAGGGCAGCAGGGTGGCTGGCTGATCGGCAGGGCGGACGATTCAACGGACATCGGCAACTCCGGCGCCCAGCTCGGGCGAGAGCGAGCAGGCTTTGGCGTTCCGGCAGGTGATGGCCACCGGCACTTCCCGGATGGCCGAGGACGCGCGCAGGTCCTGGGTCACCTGCCCGACCGCGTCCAGGTGGGGCCACAGCGCGGCAAGCAGCGCCTCCTGCCCGGCCCTGGGCTGAAGGCCGTAGTAAACCCACCGACCGCTCCTGCGTTCCCCCAGCAGACCGGCCCGCCTCAGATCCGTGAGGTGCTCGGACGCCGTGGACGCCGGGATGCCGAGCGTCTCGGTGATCTGGCAGACGCACAGTTCGCCCGGCCGAAGCAGAGCCAGGATGCGCAGGCGCATCGGGTGGGCGAGGGTCTTGAGAAGGTCGACTAGCGGGGCCAGCGATTCATTCGGCATTTCGGGAATCTCCGAATTAAAAAGAATATCAGTCCGCAACAAGACCAGGTTGCCTTTTCTGCGAACCGTCATCCTCAAGCCGTTCCGTCATCCAACGAGGCCGGATCGGCCCTCAGGAGAACGGCATGGCCTCCGGTCCCGGCCGGCCCAGGTCCATGACGGTCAGCGGTCCGGGCGTCTCCTCCATGGCGGCCAGGACTCCGCCCAGGCGCTCCAGCATGGGCTGCAGCAGCTGGTCGCTCAGGGCCTGGTCGTGGTCCCGGAGGGCCACTTCCAGACTCCCGGCCGCCTCGCCGAGGGCCGTGGCGCCCATGGTCAGGGCGAGGGTCTTGAGGGAGTGCGCAAGGCGGTGCTGGGTCACGTGATCGCCCGCGGCACGGGCCTCCCGCATCTGCCGCTCGAAATTCTGGCCGTAGTTGGTGCGGAAGCTGTTCAGCAGCTTGACCAGCAGGGGCATGCTGCCGCCCAGGTAGTCCAGGCCGATGCTCAGATCGACGCCGGGGAACCGGTGGGGGTCCCAGGCCACCGGTTCAGGCGTTGCGGCCACTACGGGGGCAGGCGCGGGGCCGGCCGCCGGCAGGCACTGCCCCAGGCGCTCGAACAGGGTCTGCAGGTTGAAGGGCTTGGCGAGGTGCGCGTCCATGCCCGCGGCCAGGCAGCGCTGCTTGTCCTCGACCATGGCGTTGGCCGTCAGGGCGATGATCGGCAGCCCGGCCAGGGCCGGGTCCCGCCGGAGCTCCCGGGTGGCGTGGAAGCCGTCCATGACCGGCATCTGGCAGTCCATGAGGATCACATCCGGCACCTTGCGGGCCACCTCCGCCAGCACCTCCGCGCCATTGGCGGCCATCCGCGCCTGCAGGCCCACGCTGGCCAGCAGCTCCCGGATCACCTCCTGGTTGATCTCCATGTCCTCGGCCACCAGGAGGTCCAGGCCATGGAAGCGCGCCCACTGCTGACGCAGGGCGATGCGGGGGTCGGCCTCGGGCTGGTCCCCGCCCGACTCGCCCAGGCAGCGGGCCAGCTCCTCGAGGAGGGCGCGGGCGGACACCGGCTTGGCCAGGAGGCCGCTGATGTCCTTGGCCACCATGCTCAGCTCCTCCTGGTGGCTGTAGGCCGTCACCAGGATCATCGGCGGCAGGGGCCGGCCCGGACTCTTGGGCAACACGCCCCGCAGGGCCCGGACCACGGCCAGACCGTCCAGGCCGGGCATCTTCCAGTCCACCAGACAGGCCAGGAAGGGCTGGTCCCCGCTGGCCAGCGCCAGCGCGGCCTGGCCGCTGTCCGCGGCGAGGGCGGTCAGGCCCAGCTTGCCCAGGATCTGCTCGAGCACGCGGCGGGCCAGGGGATTGTCGTCGACCACCAGGACCCGCTGGCCCGCATAGCGCTCCATGCGCTCGGTCAGCCCCGGGCGCTCCCCGACGGCGAGGTAGTCCCCCAGCCCGAACTTCACCGTGAAATGGAAGGTGCTGCCCTGGCCGAGCTGGCTCTCGACCCAGATGCGCCCCCTCATCTTTTCCACCAGGGTGCGGCTGATCGCCAGCCCGAGGCCGGTTCCGCCGAACCGCCGGGTGGTGGAGGCATCGGCCTGGGTGAAGGGCCGGAAAAGACTTCCCACCTGTTCCGGGGTCATGCCGATGCCCTCGTCCCGCACGGCGAAGTGGAAGCCCACGTCACTGCCGTCCCAGCCCATCTGCTCGGCGCTGACCAGGACGGTGCCGCCCTTGGAGAACTTGATGGCGTTGGTGATCAGGTTGCTCAGGACCTGGCCGAGGCGCAGGGGATCCCCCACCAGGGGCAGGTTCTCCCCCTCGGTCTCGAAGACCAGCTCGATGCCCTTGTGCTCGGCCCGGAGCGAGGTGAGGCTGGCGGTCTGGTCGAGCACGTTCTCCAGGGTGAAGGGCAGGCTCTCGATTTCCAGGCGGCCCGCCTCGATCTTCGAGAAATCGAGGATGTCGTTGATGATCTGGCACAGGCTGTCGGAGGCGGACTTGAGCTTGAGGAGGTAGCTGCGCTGGCGGGGTTCCAGGGACGTGCCCAGGCAGAGGTCGGCCATGCCCAGGATCGCATTCAGGGGGGTCCGGATCTCGTGGGACATGTTGGCCAGGAAGGCGCTCTTGATCTCGCTGGCGTGCAGGGCCTCCCTGCGGGCCTCGTCCAGTTCCTTCATCAGGTCGTGGATCTTGGTGATGTCCCGGGCGATACCCAGCGTGCCGAGCAGGTGGCCGTCCTGCCCCTGGACGGTGGTCCGGATCGTCTCCAGGAGGGCACGGTGGCCGTCGCCGGGGTAGGTCACCCACTCCTCCCGGACCAGGGGCGTCCGGGCCTCCGCCGCTTGGAGATCATGGGCCCGCATGGCCTCGGCCACCTCGGGGGGGAAGCAGTCCCGGTCGGACCGGCCCTGGAGCAGGGCCGGCTCTGAACCGAGGAGCCGACCGAAGGCCGGGTTGCAGGTCAGGAAGGTGCCTTCCGGATCCTTCATCCAGACCAGGTCGGGGATGGCGCTGAGCAGGGATTCCAGCAGGCCGCGCTGGCCTTCCGAGCGCTCCAGTTCCTCGGTGATGGTCCGGGACAGCTGGATGACCCGCTCTTCGGCCCGGTGCTGCTCGGTGATGTCCAGGAAGCCCCAGACCCGCCCCACGATCGTCTCCCCCAGGCGCTGGGGATGGGAGAACTGCGCGAACACCCGGCCATCCTTGCAGCGCAGGGTGTCCCGGGCGATGGAGGCCGGCTGGGCATACAGGGTCTCGACCTTGCGGAGGAAGCGGTCGGGCTCTTCCAGCTGCTCGACCATGGCCTGGATCAGCGCCCGGTCGTTGCCGGCTTCGATCAGGTCCTCGCCGATCCGCCAGATCTGCAGGAATCGGGCGTTGGCCTTGGTGATCCGGCCGGAGCGGTCGGAGACGAGGATGCCGTTGTCGGTGGCGTCGAAGGTGGCCTCGATGAGGGACAGCATGGCCTCGGCGGAGGCCTTGGCCTGGGCCAGGGCGGCGGTGCGCTCCTCCACCAGCTCCTCCAGGCGGCCCCGGTGCAGGGCCAGTTCCGCTTCCATGGCCCGGAGCGAGGACACGTCCAGGCCCGTGACCACGGTCAGGGCCTGGCCCGCGATCGTGACCCGCTGGCCATTGAACAGGTACGGCCGCTCCTGCCCGTCGGCCAGGAGCAGGCTGCCCTCGACCAGGATATGGCCGGCCTGGGCGGACGTGGACAGGAGGCCGGCGACCCGTTCCCGGTCGGCCGGGGCGAAGAGTTCCCAGGGCCGGATCCCGAGGAGCTCCGGGGCGCCCCTGCCCGTAACCGATTCCAGGGCCCGGTTCCAGCGCACAAGGCCATCCTCCGCGTCCAGGGCGAAGAAAAGGCCCGGTTGGCTGTCGGTCAAGGCGTTGAAGAAATCCCGTTCGGTCTCCAGCCGCTCGATGAGCTGGTCCCGTTCCCGCGCCAGCCGGCTCCGCTCGCTGATATCACGGATGGTGCCCTGGACCATCTGCGTCCCCTGGTAGGGGTGCGCCGAGAGCATGACCTCGGCCTCGAACAGCTCGCCGTCGCGCCTGCGGTGGACCCACTCGAACCGGGCCCCGCCCTGGGTCATGGCCTGGAAGACCCACCTCTGGGACTGGGCCATGGAGTCGGTGCCGTCGGGCTGCAGGGGCGGGGAGAGTTCGGAGGGGTGCAGGCCGAGCAGGTCCTCCGCCTTGTCCAGGCCGAACAGCTTCACCGCCTGGCTGTTGCACTGGAGGAAGCCCGTTGCGGAGGAGAGCAGGATGGCATCGTGGGAGCCTTCGAAGATGGAGCGGTAGCGCGCCTCGCTCTCGCGCAGGGTCCGGTGCGCGTCGTCCAGTTTCTGCAGGGCGGCCACGAAGAACATGGGAATCAGGGCCAGGCTGAGCAGCAGGCTGAACACGACCATGGGGGCGTGGGCGGCGAGCCCGGAGGCCACCGTCGCGGCCAGGAAGACCACCACGGCGGCCGCGGTGACGTAGGTGAGCGCCTTCCGGCCGAAGCGCAGCCCGTTGCCGACCACCACCCAGAGGCACACCGGATAGAACACCAGGCCGCCGCTGCCCATAAGGTAGACGCCGAGCCCCACCACCGCCAGATCCGCCATCACGATGGCCGGCTTGCGCCAGGCAAAGCGGCCGGGGAAGGCAACCACGAACCACCCGTAGGCCAGGCCCAGGACGTCGAAGCCGGCGACCAGGATGACGTGCCCCAGGGGCTGACTCCCGCGCAGCCAGGCCACGACCACGATCGCCAGGACCACCGAGGTGATCGCGATCCGGGCCAGGGCCTGGGCCTGCTCCGGGCCGACGCCCGGATTTTCCAGGAACCACAAGGTGCCCAGGAGGCCGCCCAGGCGGCCCCAAAGGTCTGGCCTGCCCGGTCGCGGGTCATCGGGATGGGCGGCGGGTGGCTCAGTGGAAGGGAGCATGCCTGACTCTTTCCTGTTCGGGGCCACAGCCCACCCTCCCACCAGGGGTCCGCCGCAGGCACGGTCCCACTAAATGCTATTCTCATACCATAATTACGGGGACGGGCTGGAATGCTTAGGTTGAAGCTATCCGCAGATTATATAATTAATACTTTCAGAAGATCCAGCCTTTTCCCCTCAAGGAGACTGGGTTCCAAAGTTCATGCGTGGTGAGCATCCTGGAAGTCTGCCCCCAGGTCGAGCCGACGTGGGATGTCAGCGAGCCTCCGGGACTTCGACCAGCGCCTTGAGCCCGGCCCTGATGCGCAGGTCCGGATTCTCCACCAGAACCTTGACCTTGAACAGCCCGGCGGAGTCGGCCCGGGGGGCCAGGAAGACCACTTCGCCCACGACGGGATCAGCGCTGTCCAGCTGGGGGACATGCACGGCCAGCTTGGCGCCCAGCGCCACCCGAACCAGCCGGTCCGGGCGAAGGGCGAACAGGATGTAGACCTTGCTCAGGTCCATGATACGGAAGACGGGCTGGGAGGGCGCCACCGCTTCTCCCAGCTCCTTGTAGCGCTCCACCACCAGACCATCAATGGGGGAGCGCAGGGTGCGCAGGCGGAACTGTTCGGCCGCCGTCTCGTAGTTGAGGCGCGCCAGCTCCAGGTCGCTCCGCGCCTCCATGGACTTGGCTTCCGGGATGATCTTGCTGTCGTAGAGGTTCTTGACGCCCTTGGCCTCGTATTCGCGGCGCTCCAGCTGGGCCTTGGCGCGCTTCATGTCCAGCTCCTCCAGCTTGTCGTAGAGCTGGAGCAGGGGCTGGCCCTGCTTGACCGAGGCCCCTTCCGCCACCATCATGTCCACGATGAAGCTGGCCACCGGGGCGCTCAGGTCCACCTGGCGGAAGGGGTGAACCACACCTTCCACGGGCAGGGCGGCGCGTGCAGGACAAGCGGCCACAAGGAAGACGGCGGCGACGATTCTCGCCGGTCCGGACAGGTGAAGGTCAGTCATGGGTTCCAGTATCCGGCTGGCCGGACGGGGTGGCAAGGACCGGACGGTTTCTGCCAGCTCTGCCGGCACGTCGCCCCTTGGGCTCCACGGACCTGATCCGGACCCCGCCGGGCGCCAGGGTGAGGACCAGGGTCCCCTTGGCCAGTTCCTCGCGCAGGACCGCCGAGACGGCCTCGGGCAGGCGGGCCAGATGGGCTTCCAGGGGCGAGACCGCGTCCAGGACGGGTCCGTCCATCTCCGGACCGACATGGTGCTGGATGGCCAGTTCCATGGCCTGTTCGACGGTCCTGGGTATTGTGCTCATGGGCTCTCCCGTGCCGCTTGCGAGACATGCCCGGCACGGAGGCCGTGCCGGGCATGCTTCATGGGGCGACTGCTCAATCGTGGAAATACACGTTGTCGATGTAGAAGGTGCCAGCTTCGGTAAGGCCGTTCATGTTGTCCAGCCAGAGGATCTGGCCGATGGCCTTGAGGTCCATGCCGGCGGCGGTGCCGCCGACGATGTTGGCCGCGGCGGTGAAGCTGGACAGGGGGATCTCCAGGGAGACCCAGCCGTTCTTGGTGAGGGTGGAGCTGGTGAAGGCGACCTGGCCCGCGCCGGTGAGGGTGGTGGCGCCGCCCGAGAAGCTCACCAGCTGGATGCCGAATTGGGTGGCGTTGGGCGTCCAGACGTCCACATGCATCGTGGTCATCGTGGACACATCCAGGTTCGAGGCCAGCTGCACGCCGGCGTAGTTCAGCCCGGCATACTTCAGGACGGTGTCGGTGGCGCTGATGGCGAAGGTGCTGTAGGTGACCGAGCCCCAGCTGGCGCTCCAGGCGCTGGGCGCGCTGGTGACGGTGTAGGTGTTGCTGCTGTCGTAGAGCGCGATGACCTTGCTGGAGGCCAGGGACGGTGTGGGCGCCGCGGCCGTGGGCTGGGCCAGGTTCGGGTTGACCAGGGGGGCCGAAAGCGGGGCCGTCTCGCCGAGGAACGTGATGGGGCCGACGTAGTAGGTCGCCGCGGCGGCCGTGGTGGCGCCGAAGTTCGGGAAGATGATCACGTTGTTGTAGGTGGCGGCCGCATTGAGGGCGGCGGTGTTGGCCGCGGGGTTGGCGAAATCGAACACCAGGGTCTGCCAGCCCTGGGCGGCGGTCACATCGGTCTCCACCGACTGGGAGGCGTTGCTCGCGTTCTGGAGCTTGAGCTTGATGTCCACCCCGGCCGCGGGGGAGTAGAGGACCACGGAGATCTTGGTGGCCTGGGGGGTGGGGGCGGTGGCGGAGGCGAAGAAGGGCAGCGCTCCCACGGAGTTCTCATAGCCAAGCCCCAGGAAGCTGCCGTTGTAGACGGCGCTGCCGGACACAGCCGGGGTGACGATCTGGGCCACCTGGGGGCCGGTGCCCGTGGGCAGGCCGGTGGTGGGATAGCCGGTGCTCACCAGGGTGGTGGCATCACCGTTGAAATCATTGTAGTTATAGGTTTCACCGGAAGGAAGGGTGGTGTTGAAGTTCAGGATGGCATAGGAATTGGATCCGGGCGCGGCCAGAGCGGGCGCCAGGGGCGCCGAGGCGCCGATGAAGGTGACGGGGCCGACGAAGTAGGTTCCGGCCGGGGCCGAGGCCGCGCCGAAATTCGGGAAGATGATCGCGGTGTTGTAGGTGTATGCGGGGTTCAGGGCGGCGGTGTTGGCCGCGGGGCTGGCGAAGTCGAAGACCAGGGTCTGCCAGCCCTGGACCGCGGTCGCGTCGGTCTCCACCGACTGGGTGGAATTGCTCGCGTTCTGGAGCTTGAGCTTGATATCAACGCCGGCCACCGGGGAGTAGAACACCACCGACATCTTCGTGGCCTGGGGGGCCGTGGCCGTGCTGGAGGCGAAGAAGGGCAGCGAACCCACGGAATTCTCGTAGCCGATGCCCAGGAAGGTGCCGTTGTAGACGGCGCTGCCGCCGGTGACCGCGGGGGCCGCGATCTGGGCCACCTGCGGACCGGTGCCCGCGGGCAGGCCGGTGGCCGGGTAGCCGGTGCTCACCAGGGTGGTGGCGTCCCCATTGAAATCGTTGTAGTTGTAAGCCTGGCCCGAGGCCAGGGTGGCGTTGAAGTCCAGGACGGTGTAGGCGAGGGCCTTGACCACGGTGTTGTAGGCCTGGGTGATGCTGGCCGCGGCCGTGCTGGCCATGCCGGCGCTGTCGGTGAAGGCGCCCGCGGCCACGGTGACGGTGATCGAGCCCGAGGCGTTGGCCGGCGGCGTGACCACTAGGCTGTACTGGTTGGCGTTGACCATGGTCGTGCTGGCGGCGGCGGTGGCGCCGGTCACGGTCACGGCCGAGACCGGGAAGGCCGCGACGGGTTCGCTGAAGGTGAACGTCAGGGTCACGGGCCCGGTGGCCGGAGCGCTGGTCGCCCCGCTGATGATGACCGCGGGGGCCGGGTTGGTCACCGTCTGGGCCGCCGTGGCGGGCGCGGTGGAGTTGCCGCCACAACCGAGCATCAGCAGGGGTGCGGGGGCCACCAGGAGGGTCGTCAACACCAAACCCCCTCGAATGCGTCTGGTTTTCATAGGGTCTCCTTGATGGGGTCCGGCGTGGGAGCCGAGGCGGATTTGGATCCAGCAGTGGGATGGGCCCCTTGAACTTCAAAGGGCCTCCCGCAGGACATGGGAATCATTGAACCGTGCTCAAGGTTGGGTTTTCGAAAAAGGGTTGTATATAGCCTTTTTTCGTATTCTCCGGTGTTTTTTCCGCTCACCCGCCTGCCCCTGGGCGCTGTGGCCTCAGCCATGACTTCTTCCTAATTCCTGGGCGGCCGCACGTCCGCAGTATGTATAATTCTTCAGTTCTGCTTCCCAGATAACAACGGCCAAGGATCCAATTTTATGCCCAAGTACCGCCACGTCGCCCTGCTGGTACCCGCTTCGGGCGGTTACAGCCGCGGCATCTGCCAGGGTGTGGCCACCTTTGCCCTGTCACATGAAGACTGGCTCATCTTCCCCTACGAACGGGCAGAGTTCACCAAACTGCCGTCCTGGCTCAAGAAGGGTCACATCGACGGGATCATCGGGTTCATCTCCACGCCGGAGCTGGGCGGGAAGATCACCTCCCTGGGCGTCCCGGTGGTGGATGTCCAGGGCGAGGGCAACTGCCATGAATCACCGGTGCTGGATACCGACCCCGAGGCCGTGGCCAAGCTGGCCGCGAACTTCTTCATGGAGGCGGGTTTCATCAACTACGCCTTCTGCGGCTTCCCGGGCATCTTCTTCTCCGACCGCCGGGCGGAAGCCTTCAGCCGGATCTTCGAGGCCGAGGGCCGGAGCGTCCAGGTGTATGCGCCCCCCCCGAAGGTGGTCGCCAATATCCAGGTCCAGTTCAAGGAGATGCGCGGCCTGGAATACGAGTCCGCCCTGGCGGCCTGGCTGGCCCGCCTGCCCAAGCCCATCGCCATCCTGGCCTGCAACGACATCCGGGGCCAGCAGGTCATCACGGCCTGCCGGGACCTGGGCATCGCCATGCCCTCGGATGTCTGCGTGATCGGCGTGGACAACGACGAGATCCTATGCCGGCTCTGCCGGCCGACCCTGTCCAGCATCGCCCCGGACAACCAGGGCATCGGGCTGATGGCCGCGGACATGCTGAACCGGATGCTCGACGGCGAGAAGATCGAGCCCGGCTTCCACAACGTGGCACCCCTGCGGATCGTGGAGCGGCAGTCCACGGACATCACCACCGCCCAGGACCCCATCGTCCTGGCCGCCTCCCGCATCATCCGCGACCGCGCCTGCCACGGCATCTCGGTGGACCAGATCTGCGACCTGGTGGACTGCTCCCGGTCCACCCTGGACAACCTGTTCAAGAAGTTCCTGGGCCGGCCGGTGGCCCAGGAGATCCTGAAGATCCGCCTCAACCGCGGCATGCGCCTCCTGGAGGATTCCAACCTCTCCATCGAGGAGGTGGGCAAGGCCTGCGGGTTCACCTCCGCGACGTACTTCTGCCGTTTCTTCAAACGGGAGGCTGGCAGTTCCCCGGCCCTGTACCGCGCGCGCTTCACAGCCCGCTAGGTCCATCGGAGCGTAGGGCACTATGAATCCCGGTAACCGGTGCCTTCAGGCAAAAGCCTGAAGCGCAGAGAAAAGCCTTGGAGCAACGCAGAGAGGCGCAGAGGAGGCCGGCCCGCAGGGTTTCGTCATCAACATGGAGCCGAGGCTGGGGTCTCGACCCACCGGACCAGGCCCTGGCCAGCTGCGCCGGCCCGCAGCGCTCGGCGCTGCGCGTCCGGGGGCTACCGGCGCTTCCGCAAGCTCGCTTGTGGGTCGCCGTTCGCCCCCGGCCGTCACGGGCCTGGTCTGAGGTTGCGGGATGCTCGGCTCGGCTCCTAACGGCCGTGGGGGTTGGGGCATCTCATTGGGTCGAGGTGGCCCATGCCGCAGGAAAACCTTGGAACAGGCCCCCATGCCGCCCTCACTCGCTCCATCCTGGGCGTCGCCTTTCATGTGCAGGACGCCCTGGGTCTTGGCCTTCTGGAGAAGCCCTACCAGCTTTGCCTTGCCCATGCCCTGCGTCGGGCGGGCCATCAGGTGGCCACCGAAGCATCGCTCGAGCTTGCCTTCGAGGGCCTTCTCGTCCCTGACGCCTACCGCCTGGACCTCCTTGTAGACGACGCAGTGATCGTGGAGGTCAAAGCCGTCGACCATTTGAATGATTGCCACAGGGCCCAGTTGCTAACCTACCTCCGCCTGTCCGGCAAGCAGATCGGACTCCTTCTGAATTTCTGGGCCCGTCCCATGAAAAACCGGGGCATCCGCAGGGTGGTTCTGACCCGTCGGGAAGGTTGATGCCCCCCAGGCGTTGCCCAAGGCATCCCCTGCTCCCTTGCAGGAGGAGCCGGGGCCTCACGGCCACATCTTCAGACCAGGCCCGTCATGGCCGGGGGCGAACGGCGACCCACAAGCGAGCTTGCGGAAGCGCCGGTCGCCCCCGGGCACGCAGTGCGGAGCGCTGCGGGCCAGCGCAGCTGGCCAGGGCCTGGTCCGGTGGGTCGAGGCCCAAGCCCCGGCTCCGCGGTGATGCCGAAACCACGCGGGCCGGCCTCCTCTGCGCCTCTCTGCGGTGCTCTGGATCTTTCCTCTGTGCTTCAAGCCCTTTCGTTCAAGACACCGGAATGCCATGACCTTTCCGCGCCCGAAGCAAACTAATTTTCTGCCAGCGCATGGGGCGGCACCTCCAGACGCGTGCCGTCGCTGAAATGCACGGTACGCGCCGCTCCGGTGGCGTTGTAGGCCAGATGGGTCCGGGTGCCGTCCGCCTTGCGGAAGACCGAGAAGAGGGCGGTGTCGGCGGTGACGGTGAGGTCGGGGGTGCCCATGCGCTGCAGGCTGAGCAGCCAGTGCAGGGCGTGGGTGCGGCTGTCGCCGAATTCCACGGCGCCCCAGCGGTTCCAGGCGGCCAGGGCCTTGGCGGGATCGGCCAGGGCCAGGTACTCGGCGAAGATGTCCTGCCAGATGTCGGGGGGATCGGGGCGATGGCCCAGGCCCGCCCACTGGGCGCTCTGGGCGGGCAGCTCGGCCAGGCTGGCCTGCACGAACTTCGGGTCCCGGCCCAGGTACATCGAGGCTGTGGTGAGCGGCAGCAGGTTGATGCCCTTGATCTGCCGGGGCTCGTCGGTCCACCAGGTGTTGTGGGCGAACTTGCCGCCGAACAGCATGCTCACCTCCGTGTTGCGGTATTCGGGCGGGAGCACGACGTGGTCCAGGTCGAACCAGTAGGTCTGGATGCCCTTGATCTCGCTGGTGTAGAGCCAGATGCCCAGGTCGCGCAGGGCCGGATCGCCCGTGACCTCCGCCCAGAGGATCAGCCCGGCCCAGGCGTTGACCGCCTCGCTGGAGCTCTCCTGGTTGTTGCCGAAGGGGCCCAGGCCGATGCCCGAGGCCCAGGAATGGCTTTCGTAGGGATCGAAGTTGCGCAGGAAGGGGAAGTCCTCCCCGCCCCGCACGGGGGTGGCGATGTCCTTGACGAGCAGGTCGACCATGCCGCCCCACTTGTCTTTCGCGGCCCAGGCCGGGTCGCGCAGGGCGAGCTCGGCCATGGCGAAGATCCAGTAGCCGTAGTGGAAGTGGTGGTCGTTGACCTGCTCGACCCCGAAGTACTCCTCGGGGTAGGCGACCACGGTGCCCAGGGTCCGGGTGTAGCGGAAGTAGGTCTTGCGGTCCTGGCCGGAGAACCAGCTCTCCACCCGGCCCTCGAGCAGCTTGAGCAGCTGGTCGCGGGCCTCCAGGTCACCCTGCTGCTCGGCCACGTTCATCAGCTCGACGATGCGCTGCAGCCCCTTGCCCTGCCAGTAGGGTCCGGTGCCGATCTCCAGCATCATCGGCCGGGCCTTGCGCAGGTCGGTCTTCATGACCTCCTTGAGCTCGCCCAGCCGCGGCGAAGCCTTCACGCCGGGCCACCAGGGCAGGATGCCGGTGTAGGCGGTGACGGTGTTGAAACGGGCGGCGGGCAGCAGGCGGATGCTGCCGCGCAGGGTGTCATAGCCGGAACCCAGCTGCCCCTGCACCGAGCTGTTGCCCAGCCACTGGTGGGGATAGAGGCCGAGCAAGGGCACGGCCTCCGGACCCTCCTGGGTGCGCGTGGTGGCCTCGAACGTGGTGGTAACAACGCCGGTGGCGGGGTCGACCTTCCAGGTGGCCCGGGAACCCTCGATGAAGGCATAGGCGTGCTGGGCGAACAACGCCAGGGTCTCGGGCCGATCGTCCGGAAGGGCCGCGGCGGAGAGGTAGTCCCGGTCCACGGGCATGTGGGCCAGCCACTGCCGGTCGTTCACCTGTTCCCAGCGCACCCCGGTGGGTCCGAACAGCGCATAGGTCCTCCCGAGGACCTTCAGGCCGAGCTGGCGGGGGTCCGCTCCGGAGGGGATCCGGGCGCCCGCCGCGGGCAGGCTCACCCGCACATCGCCTCGGGAAATATGGAGATAGGCGAAGGGGCTGCCATGGGCGATGGCGGTCCGCATGTGGTCCGCCCCCCGAGACTGGTCGATCTCGATGGACCAGTCGCCTGCCTTTCCCAGCCGGGCCGGCCCGGGCTCGAAGGCCACCGGCGCGAGGACGATGGGGTCCTGGTGGGGGTAGTGGATCTCCGTGTCCTTGCGCTCCGTGGGCACCACCTTCTTCAGGGGCAGGCACAGCTCCAGTCCCGCCGGGCCCGCCTTGAAGGTGAGCGGCTGCGCGTAGATCACCTCGGGCGTCTTGTTGAAGATCAGGGTGGAGTACCACTGGTTGGTCGGAGCCGCGGCCCTCTGCAGGGCCTCGGTGCGCATGGGCGCCTGCGGGACATCCTTGTCCCCGCCCTGGGCGCTGAGCCAGTATGCGCCGGCCCCGGCCTTCACCGTCTGGGCGGAACCCGGAATCGCGAGGAGCAGGGCCGCCAGCAGCGAAGCAGGGAGAGACAGGTTCCTCGGCATGGCAACCTCCTTTACGAAATCGAACCAATACGTGATGGTATTTCGGGCTTTGGTCCAGCATGCTATACCCCAGGTGCCAATAGTTTCAAGGAAATAACCAGAATTAAATTTTGTCTGAAAAAACGAAAAATGGTCATTTACTTCCCTCATCCTTGAAGCAATCTTAAGCAGTCCTTTTTGTCCAATCTCAGGTTCGTGGACCTTTGCACCCAGGGGTCCACGGGGGCTTGTCCCCTTCCCTACCCATCCGCAGGTGCCACCCTCCCATCGGGCTGAAACTTCATAGAAGGTTTCCTATGCAAATGCGTCCCCGTCTCTCCGCCTTCGCCCAAGGTCCCCTGCGCTCCGCGCTGGCCCTGGCGGGCCTGCTGGCCGGCACCGCCGCCCTGGCCCAGCAGCCCCTGGCCTACGGCCCCTTCACCCTGAACGCCTTCGTCAAGGATGAATGGGACCGCACGAGCAACTACGCCCAGAACATCCAGCTCTACCCCACCGCCAGCAAGGACCAGAACTGGGCCGACCTGCTCAGGCCGGGCACGCCTTACGGCACCAAGACCACCGATGTCTGGCTGGTGCAGCCCTGGCTGGGGGTCAAGTTCGACGTGGGCGGCGGCTTCAAGCTCTCCGGCATGGTCAGCCAGCGCTGGCGGGGCGGCACGGACGTGCCCAGCACGGTGGACATCCCGGGTTTCATGTACGAGGAGAACGTCGCCATCAGCCACGAGGACTACGGGCGCCTGGCGGTGGGCAAGATGGTGACCCGGGGCTGGAGCGTCGCCGACTACCCCTACGGCACCCTCGTGGGCCTGGCCGACCAGTGGGCCCAGAGCGGCGCCGGCTACGGCCTGCTCACCAAGGCCCTGCGCTACACCACCCGCACCTTCGACGTCGCCCAGGGCGATCTGGTCCTGGAAGCCACCTACGACGAGGGCAACACCAAGTTCAAGCTCCACAAGCCCCGCTTCCTGGAGTTCTACGCCCAGTACCACAAGGGAGGCCTGGTGGTGGACGCCATCGCCCAGGACACCCGCAACGGCAACCCCCAGGCCTGGGGCCAGGGCCCCTTCACGGGCCTCACCCCCTTCCCCCAGGATGACAGCAGGATCGGCGGCGCCGGCCAGGGCATGGTGATGGTCATGGCCCGCTACGATATCGACGCCCACTGGCAGCTGTCCGGCGGCGCGCGCAACAACCGCTGGAGCGGCGCCGACGCGGTCATCACCGTGACGGGTCCCCCCGCCCAGTGGAACGACATGTTCAACGTGGACTGGGGCGGGACCTCGAACGGGGTGGCCAATCCCGGCTATGCGGCCACCTCCACCGACGGCTTCGGCGCCATCCACTACCGCCTCAACAACTGGTCGGCATGGTTGGCCGGCGAGCTGCTGGGCAGGGCTCACACCTCCAACCCCTCGGAACGCGGGCAGAGCAACTGGGCCAACTTCAATACCGCTGGGGTGCAGTTCGACTTCGGACACGGCCTGACCGCCTACGCGGGGGTGGGCATGGTCCACTTCGGCCGCCTGGGCCTGTCGCCCATGTCCATGCCGACCAACTCGGCCTTCAACTTCGTGGACTCGCGCATCAGCCAGAACGGCAACTGGGTTCTGGCCGGCCTCCTCTTCGTTCTGTGAACCCCTTAGGAAACGCAGCCATGTCGACCCCTCCTCTCTCCATGCTCTATCGCCCCCTCGGGCTGGCTCTCCTGGCCACCCTGGCCGCCTGCGGCGGGGGCGGCATCGTGCCCGGCACCGACACCACCGCCCTGCGGACGCTGCCGCCGGACTACTTCACCCGGGCGGCGGTGGCCTACGAGCCCTTCCGCACGGCCAACCGCGACACCGAGACCGTCACGTCCGCCGAAATCCTGCAGGATCTGAACCTGCTGGTGGAAGGCAAGTTCGGCCTGATCCGGCTCTACGACAGCTCGGACATGATCAGCAGGCAGACCCTGCAGGTGATCCAGGCCAACCACCTCGATATCAAGGTGCACCTCGGGTGCTGGATCAGCAGCGAGGTCTATGCCCAGCCCGCCAGTGTTCCGGCCATCGAGGCCGGAAACCAGAGCGAGATCGCCCGCTGCATCGCCCTGGCCAACGCCTATCCCTCCATCGTGGAGGCCGTGAGCGTGGGCAACGAGTGCATGGTCAGCTGGGCCGGCAACCCGGTCCCCCCGGCGCTCATGGCCACCTACATCAAGCAGGTGCGCTCGGCCGTCCCCCAGCCGGTGACCACCGACGACAACTACGCCTTCTTCGCCGCCGCGCCCGCGGTGCTCATGAACACCATCGACTTCGTCTCGCTGCACACCTACGCGCTCACCGACACCCTGTACGCGGCCTGGGACTGGAAGTTCACCAGCCTGCCTGCCAGCCAGCGCGCCGCCGCGATGATGGCCGCCGCCCTCGCCTATGAACAGGCCAACTACAACCAGGCCGCCACCTACCTGGCCAACACGGGGTATGCCGCCCTGCCCATCGTCATCGGCGAGACCGGCTGGAAGGCGAACCCCACCGAAGGCGAGTACGACCGCGCCCACCCGGTCAACCAGGCCATGTTCTTCCAGGCCTTGAACGGCTGGACCGCCTCCGGCACCGGCCCGAGGAACATATTCTGGTTCGAGGCCTTCGACGAGCCCTGGAAGGGCGCCGACGACGGCTGGGGCCTGCTCAACGTCAACCGCCAGGCCCGCTACGCCGTGAAGGACCGCTACCCCGCCTCCCTCCTGGAAGCCGGGACCGCGAACTACACCAGCGCCAGCGCCCTCTACTACCTGCCCACCGTGCAGAACCCGGCCGTCACGGCCAGCCCCTACGTGCTCTACGCCGAGACGGCGGTCGCAGGACAGGCGGTCCCGGCCCAGCCGCTGGGCTGGGTCTCCTGGGCGGGCACCGCCGCCGTGCCCACGACCTCCACCGCGGCCGAAGGCGCCACCAGCATGCAGCTGACGCCCAACCCCGTCGCCTGGGGCTGGGGGGAGGCCATGGCCTACACCGGCTATGCCGACGACCTGAGCGCCTTCGCCGCCACCGGTTCCCTCAATTTCAGCATCAAGACCACCTATCCGGGCCGCATCCTGGTCGGTTTCCAGACCGGCGATCCCGTGGACCTTACCGCCTGGAACGTGTTCATCCCCATCGGCTCGGGCGACTACGGCTACTACAACGACGGCGCCTGGCACAAGGTCTCCATCCCCGTCAGCGCCATGCTCCCCTGGGGCTCCGTGGGTTCCGGAATGCAGCTGAACACCCTGGCCCAGCTGGACATGACCCGGGTCACGGCCCCCTTCGTGCTGGCCGACATCTTCGGCACCACGGGCAAGACCTCCGGCGTCAACACCACGCTCGACATCGACAATATCTACTGGTCGAAGTGAGGCCGGCCATGGTGACCGAACCGGGCCTCCGCGCTCCGGGCCGGGGGGCCGGACTCCTGACCACCTGGAACGAGCAGGGCTACCAGGTCTACGCCCTCCAGGGCCGCACCGCGACCCTGGCCATGGTGCCCGAGCTGGGCGGACGGATCATCAGCCTGCGCAGCCTGCGCACCGGCCGCGAATGGTGCTGGCACCAGGACCGCTCCGACTGGCTCTGGGCCAACGACCCGGGCGACCCCTTCGGCTCCTCCCCCCAGGCCGGCATGGACGAGTGCGTGCCCTCCGTGGCCGCATGCCGGGTCAAGGGCCGCGCCATCCCCGATCATGGCGAGGTGTGGTACCAGGCGTGGAGTCTGGACGCCAAGGCCCTGGCGGAGGACGAGCTGCGCGCCGAACTGGCCCTGACCGTCTCGCCCTTCGTCTTCAGCCGGAGCATCCGGGTGGGGCCGGACGGGGCCTTCGTCCTGGACTACGCCCTGCGCAACACGGGGTCCGAACCCGAGCCGTTCCTCTGGAGCAGCCATCCCCTGCTCAACCTGGAGGCCGGCGATCGCCTGGAACTGCCAGCCGAGGTCGCCGGTCTTCACCTGAACGGGGGCCTGAACGGGGACCCGGCCGCACCCATCCGCATGGGGGACGTGTGGGCCTGGCCCGAGCCCTTCCCCGGGGTGCGCCTGGACGAGGGCGCCGTGCCGGGCATGCCGGGTGGCTGCGTCAAGGGTTTCGCCGGTCCCCTGACGACCGGGTACGCGGCGGTGGGCAATGAACGGACCGGGGACCGGCTGACCTTCACCTGGGATCCGGCCGAGAACCCCTTCCTGGGGCTCTGGCTCAACCGGGGCCACGGCGGGTTCCACCACGTGGCCCTGGAGCCCTGCAACGGCGCCCCGGATGCCCTGGCGGATGCCCTGAAGGAAACCCTGGCCGGCTGGCGCCAGCACGGCACCGTGCCGCCCAGGGCCACGGTCCGGTGGCGCCTCAACCTGGAGATTGCATGATGCGGGGGTCCCTGTGAACGAGATCGCGATCAGCGCCGAGGCGGCGGAACAGGAGCTCATCGAGGGCCGGCTGTCCTTCGGGGAGAAGGTCGGCTATTCCCTGGGCGACGCGGCCTCCAATTTCTACTGGAAGACCTTCGAGTTCTTCATCATCTTCTTCTATACGGACGTCTTCGGCATCTCCGCGGGGGCGGTGGGCACCATGATGCTGCTCACCCGCATCCTCGACGCGGTGGCCGATCCCCTCATGGGCACCATCGCCGACCGCACCCGGACCCGCTGGGGCCATTTCCGGCCGTACCTGATCTGGTTCTCCGTGCCCCTGGCGGTGGCCGCGGTGATCACCTTCACCACGCCCCACCTGGGCGGCGGCGCCAAGCTGGCCTACGCCTACGTGACCTACTGCTTCCTGATGCTCATGTACACGGCGGTGAACATCCCCTACAGCGCCCTCCTGGGCGTCATGACGCCCAACTCCATCGAGCGCACCTCCCTGGCCTCCTTCCGCTTCGTGGGGGCCTTCTCGGTGGCGGTGCTGGTGCAGTACTGCACGCCCAGCCTGGCCCAGTGGTTCGGCATGAAGTCCGCCCTGCGGGCCCAGCATGCCTTCCTGGGGGATCCCGTGGGCTGGGTGCGCTGGTTCCTCTCCAAGGACTTCCTCACCCTGCCTTCGGACCCCATCCACGGTTGGCAGATGGTGATGGTCCTGTACGGGGTGGTGGCCGTGGCCCTCCTGACCCTTTGCTTCGCCTCCACCCGGGAGCGGGTCACCCCCCCCGAGAACCAGAACCCCAATTTCCGGCGGGACCTGCTGGACATGGTGCGGAGCCGCCCCTTCTCGGTGCTGCTGGGGGTCCTGATCATCATGATCATGTCCTTCGTCCTCAAGGGCTCCGTGTCGGCCTACTACTTCAAGTACTACGTGCAGCGCAACGACCTGCTGGGCCCCTTCCTGGTGTCCAACGCCCTGGCCTTCCTCGCCGCCGTCGTCATCACCCCGAAGATCGCCAAGCACTTCGACAAGAAGGCCCTGTTCATCACGGCCATCGGCGGCGGGGGCGTCATCGTCCTGGCCTTCTGGTTCGCCAAGCCCACGGACATCGCCCTCATGTTCGCCCTGCAGATCCTGGCCAGCTTCGTCATCGGCTTCAACTCCCCCCTGGTGTGGGCCATGTTCGCCGACACCGCCGACGACGCCGAGTGGCGTCTGGGGCGGCGGAACACGGGGCTGGTGTTCGCCTCGGCGGTCTTCGGCATGAAGATCGGCCTGGCGCTGGGCGCCTGGGTGACGGGCCTGCTCCTCACGAGCTTCGGCTACGTGGCCAACACGGCCCAGACCCCGACCTCCCTGCTGGGCATCCGCCTGTCCATGAGCATCATCCCGGCCGTGATGCTGATCGTTGCCGCGGTCATGATGAAGGCCTACCCCCTTGACGACAAGTTGATGGTCCAGATCGAGAAGGACCTCGTGCACCGGAAGAACGAGGCCGCGGGTCTGGTCTGAAGGCAGCCTGGAAGGAAACAAAGATGAGTGAAATCCATGTGGCCGGCGCGCTCCTGAACACCACCCCGCCGCAGGTGACCGGCACCCTGGTCCAGATCGACGGGGAGCCCTTCTACCAGGTCGCCAACTACGACGCCATGCCGCCCTTCTTCATGAGCGTGGCCAGCGATTCCGACCACTGGCTGTTCCTCTCCAGCAACGGGGCCCTCACCGCCGGCCGCCGGGACCCCGACCACGCCCTGTTCCCCTACTACACGGACGACCGCATCCACGACAGCCAGGACCAGACTGGAAGCCTGACCCTCCTGCGGGTCCAGGTCGGGGGGAAGACCTTCCTCTGGGAGCCCTTCTCCCAGCGCTGCGAGGGCTTCTACCCGACCACCCGCAGCCTGTTCAAGAGCGCCTATGGCAACAAGATCCTCTTCGAGGAGCGCAACGACGAACTGGGCCTGGTCTTCCGCTACGCCTGGATGAACAGCGAGCGCTTCGGCTTCGTGCGCCGGGCGACCCTGGTGAACCTCGGTGCCGGGCCAGTCACGGTGGAGGTGCTGGACGGCATCCAGAACGTCCTGCCCTGGGGCGTGGAGCGGCGCTTCCAGGTGGAGTACAGCGCCCTGGCCGACGGCTACAAGCGCACCGAGCTGGTGGCGGGGAGCCCCCTGGCGCTGTTCCGCCTCAGCAGCGTCCCCGTGGACAAGGCCGAACCCAGCGAAGCCCTGCGGGTGAACCTGGCCTGGAGCGTCGGCCTGGAACCGGCCAGGCGCCTGCTCTCCACGGCCCAGCTCGGCGTCTTCCGCCGGGGCGGCGAGCTTCAGGAGGAAACGGACGTGCGGGGCCAGCGGGGCGCCTACCTGGTCAACGCCACCCTCACCCTGGACCCCGGGGCCAGCCGCGACTGGCACCTGGTGGCCGAGCTGGGCCAGGACGCCGTGGGCGTGGAGGCCATCCGGGCCTTCCTGGCCACCACCGCCGACCCGGTGGCCGAGGTGCGGGCGGATATCGAGCGGGGCACCCAGAATCTGGTCCGCCTGGTGGCCAGTTCCGACGGCCTCCAGTGCACCCGGGACCCCTTGAACACCTGGCGGCACTTCTCCAATACGCTCTTCAACATCATGCGCGGGGGCCTGCCCGACGACGGCTACCGGCTCGACACGGCCGATTTCCGCCTGTTCCTGCACCAGACCAACCGGACCGTCGCCGCCCGGCACGCCGCCTTCCTGGAGGACCTGCCCGGGCACCTGGCCCACGCCGACCTGCTGGCGCGGGTCGCCGCCCAGAAGGACGTGGATCTGGAGCGCCTGGCCAACGAGTACCTGCCGCTCACCTTCAGCCGGCGCCACGGGGACCCCAGCCGTCCCTGGAACTCCTTCGCCATCCAGGTCAAGGACGAGCAGGGCCGGCGGATCCTCAACTACGAGGGCAACTGGCGGGACATCTTCCAGAACTGGGAGGCCCTGGGGCACGCCTTCCCAGGCTACCTGGAGAGCATGCTGTTCAAGTTCGCCGATTCCTCCACCGTGGACGGGCACAATCCGTATAGGCTGCTGCGGGCCGGCTTCGACTGGGAGGTGATCGATCCGCACGATGCCTGGTCGTTCATCGGCTACTGGGGCGATCATCAGGTCATCTACCTGCTCAAGCTGCTGGAGGCCGCCCAGAACCACCATCCCGGCACCCTGAGCCGCCTGCTCCGCAGGCGCGTGTTCACCTACGCGAACGTGCCCTACCGGATCCGGCCCTACCCGGACATGCTCGCCAACCCCCACAGCACGATCGCCTTCGACCAGGCCGCGCACGACGCCGCCATGGCCCTGGTGGCCAGGCTGGGCGCCGACGGCCTGGCCCTGATGGACGCGAAGGGACCGGTCCACGCCAACCTGGCCGAGAAGCTGCTCCTGGTGGCCCTGGCCAAGCTGACCAGCTTCGTGCCCGAGGCGGGCATCTGGATGAACACCCAGCGCCCGGAATGGAACGACGCCAACAACGCCCTGGTGGGCTTCGGGGTCTCCATGGTGACCCTGTGCTACCTGCGCCGCTACCTGACCTTCTGCAGCGCCCTCTTCCAGGAGGCTGGGCCGGGCGAGCTGATGCTGGCCAAGGAGATCGCCGCCCTGCTGGAGGCCATCCACGGCGTCCTGGAGGCCCATGCGCCCCGGGGCGCGGCCATCGCCGGGCCGGAGCGCAAGCAGGTCCTGGACGCACTCGGCAAGGCCGGCACGGACTACCGGGCCAAGGTCTACGCCCGGGGCTTCTCCGGCTCGACCGTCACGGTGCCGGCCGCCCAGGTCCGGGCCTTCTGCGCCATCGCCCTCGAGCACATCGACCATGCCATCCGCCGGAACCTCCGCCCCGACGGCCTCTACCATGCCTACAACCTCATGCAGGCCACCCCCGAGGGCATCGAGATCCGCCACCTCTACGAGATGCTGGAGGGCCAGGTGGCCGTGCTCAGCTCCGGGGCGCTCTCGGGCGAGGAAGCGGTCTCGGTCCTGGACGCCCTGCGGGCCAGTCCGCTCTACCGGGCCGACCAGGCCAGCTACATCCTCTATCCCGATCACCCGTTGCCGCATTTTCTGGAGAAGAACACCTTCACCGCGGACGACGTGGCCGGCTCGGAGCTCCTGGGCGCCCTCCACCGGGACGGAGACCGGAGCATCCTCGACCAGGACGTCCATGGCCGCTTCCATTTCAACGCCGCGCTGCGCAACGCCGGGTGCCTCCGGACCGCCCTGGCGGCCCTGGAGCAGGGTCCCCGCCAGGCCCTGGTGGCCGCCGAGACTTCGCGGATCCTGGAACTGTACGAGCGGGTGTTCGATCACCAGTCCTTCACCGGCCGTTCCGGGACCTTCTACAAGTATGAAGGCCTGGGCTGCATCTACTGGCACATGGTGTCCAAGCTGCTGCTGGCGGTGGACGAGGTCCGGCAGGCCGCCCTGGCCGGGGACCCCGCCGTCCGGCGCAGCCTGGACCGCCACTACCACGACATCCGCGCCGGCCTGGGCGTGCACAAGTCGCCGGCCCTGCACGGCGCCATCCCCACCGATCCGTACTCCCACACCCCCGTCTTCGCCGGCGCCCAGCAGCCCGGCATGACCGGCCAGGTCAAGGAGGACCTCCTGACCCGGTTCACGGAGCTGGGCGTCCAGGTGCGGTGCGGGCGCATCCGCTTCCAGCCCGCGCTGGTGGAGGCCGGGGAGTTCCTGGAGGAGAGGGCGGCCTGGACCTGCCTGGATCTGGCCGGAGCGGCCATGGTGTTGGATCTGGAACCCGGCACCCTGGGCTTCACGCTCTGCCAGGTGCCCATCGTCGTGCACCGGGCGGGTCCGCCCCGGCTGGTCGTGACCGGCCCGGACGGTGCCACCCGGACCTCGGAAGGTCTGGTGCTGGACGCCGCCACCAGCGCCGGGATCTTCGGGCGCACCGGCGAGGTCCGGCGGCTGGATGCCTTCCTGGGGCTCTGAGGGCGCGGGCATGCGCTGCTTCCTCACCGCCCGGGACGGGCCCTGGCGCCTGGCTGAACACGCTGAGCCCGGTTCCGGCCCGGGCGAGCCCGGCCTGCCCTGGCTCCAGGTGGACCCGTCCCGCCTGGGCCAGACCATCCTGGGTTTCGGCGGCGCCTTCACCGAGTCCGCGGCGGTGACCTGGGCCCGGCTCGGCCCGGCCCTGCGCGGCGAGTTCCTGCGGGCCTGCTTCGATCCGCTGGAAGGCCACGGCTACACCTTGGGCCGGGTGCCCATGGGCAGCTGCGACTTCGCCCTGGGCAACTATGCCCACCTGGAACCCGACGGCGCCTTCAGCCTCGCTCGGGACCGCCAGGCCCTCATTCCCTTCCTCCGGGCCGCGCAGGGGGCGGCGGGCCGGCGCCTGCGCCTGCTGGCGTCCCCCTGGAGCCCGCCGGCCTGGATGAAGACCACCGGCGAGATGAACCTCGGCGGGGCCCTGCGTCCCGCGTGCCGCCCGGCCTGGGCCCAGTGCTACGTCCGGTTCATCCAGGGCTACGCGGCCGAGGGATTGGACATCTGGGGCGTCACGGTCCAGAACGAGCCCATGGCCGCCCAGCCCTGGGACTCCTGCCTCTACACCGCCGAAGAGGAGCGGGACTTCGTGCGCGACCACCTCGGCCCGGCCCTGGCCGCCGCCGGCCTGGGCCAGGTGCGCATCCTCGTCTGGGACCACAACCGCGACCAGATGGCGGCCCGGGCCGCGGTCATCTATGCCGATCCCGAGGCCGCCCGCTTCGTCTGGGGCACGGCCTTCCACTGGTACGGCGAGGACTGCTTCGAGGAGGTGGCCAAGGTCCGGGACGCCTGGCCCGGCAAGCACCTGCTGTTCACGGAAGGCTGCCAGGAGGGGGGCCCGCACCTGGGCTCCTGGGACCTGGGCGAGCGCTATGCCCGTTCCATGATCCAGGACCTGAACCACGGGGCGGAGGGCTGGCTCGACTGGAACCTGCTCCTGGACCACCGGGGCGGACCGAACCACACGGGCAACCTCTGCTCCGCCCCGATCCTGGCCAGTGCGGCCGGCGACGAGCTGCTGAGGCAGAGTTCCTACTACTACCTGGGCCATTTCAGCCGGTTCGTGCGGCCCGGCGCCCGCCTGGCCCACTGCGAGGGATCCTCCCCCGCGCTGGAAGCGGCGGCTTTCAGGAACCCCGGCGGCGGGCTGGCCCTGGTGGCGCTGAACCGCACGGACGCGGACCTGCGGTTCGAGCTGCGCCTGGGCGGGACGAAGGCGGTGGCCCTGCTGCCGGCGCACGGCATCGCGACCTACCTGGCCTGATCCAGGCTGTCCGCGAAGAGTTCGGCCATGACCTGCTTGGGCCGCCGGTCCACGGTGAACAGGCCCCAGTGCTTCTCGGGTTCCAGCGGGTCCCTGGAGCCCTTCCAGGGCTCGTCGAAGGCCTCGAAGACGAAGGTCAGGATGCCCTCCGCGCGGGTCCAGGCCATCAGGTCCCCGTAGTAGACCGCCTGCAGGGCCTCGGAGGAATGCTCGGCCGGAATGCCCCGGCCGTTGGACGAGGTGGCCCAGCCGGCCTCGGTGATCACCACCGGCTTGCCCGGGTACAGCCTGGCGACGCTCTCGTAGTTGTCCCGGGTGTAGTGGATGGCCTCGTGGATCTGCTTGTACTCCCAGACCGGGTAGGTGTGGAGGGAGATGAAGTCCACCTCGGGCACCAGGTCCCGCAGCGTGGTCTGCCAGGGCACGTAGTTCTCGCAGAAGGTCACGGGCTGGCGGACCCGGGCCTTGACCCGCCGCACCAGCTCGATCATGCGGGGCACGGGCACGAAGTGGTCGGTCCAGGAGACCGTGGCCTCGTTGCCCACCGCCACCGAGAACACCAGGTCCGGATAGCGCAGGGCCAGGGCGCAGAGCCGCTCGACCTCGGCCTCGTTTTCGGCCCGGCTGGCCTCCAGTTCCGCTTCGCTGAGGGTGGCGCCCCAGGGGCAGCCGAAGTTGTTCATCTCGGCCCCCAGGTAGGCGCCCAGCATGACCCGGAAGGGCAGCCGTTCCGCCTGGATCACCGCCAGGACCCGCTCCGCGTGCGGGCTGCAGTCGTAGAGGCGCAGCAGGCTCCAGTGCCGGGCCAGGAGCCGCAGATCCTCGGTGATTTCATCCAGGGATGGGAAGATCCGGGTATCCGGACTCTGCCCCCGCCGGTAGCCGGAATAGCAGATGGCGTTCCCGGACGGCAATGCGGTCATAATCTCTCCTAGAGGAATTTGGGCTGGCCGTCCTTGTCCCAGAGGCCCCAGTAGGCGCCCACGTCGCCCTCGGCCCCGACCTTCCAGGCCTCGTCGAAGGCCGCGAAGTAGAAGATCTCCACCCCGTCCTCCCGGCCCCAGCGGCAGGTGTCGAGGAAGTAGCGCAGGGCCCCCTCCACGGAGGGCACCGAGCCGTGGAACGGGGTGCCCGTGTGGGGCCAGCCGGTTTCGCTGACGAGCACGGGCTTGCCGCCCGCGACCCGCAGGGTCCGGCGGTACATGTCCTGCATGTAGGCCACCGCCTGCTCCAGGGGGCAGCCCTCCCAGAAGGGGTAGCAGTTGGTCATGAGCACGTCGCAGGCCGCCGTGACCCGGGGGTGCTTCTCGAACAGGTAGTATGCGTCCACATAGCCCACCGGCACCCCCGGCACCGCCGCCCGCACCCGCTCGAGGCAGGCGATCAGCTCGTCCTCCGGCAGATCCTCGCGCAGCAGCACCTCGTTGCCGATGGCCACCAGGTCCGCATGGCCCGCCTGGGCCACCTGGATGGCGCCTGCGATTTCACGTTCATTGGTTTCGGGGTCGGTGCCCAGCCACGCGCCCACCAGGGTCTTCATCCCCAGTTCGTGGGCCAGGCGGGGCGTATGCTCATGCCCGTCGGTGCAGGAGAAGGTGCGCACCCAGCGGGTATGGGGCCGGATGAGTTCGAGCCGCTCCCGGATCTGCTTCTCGCTCACCGTCGAGCCAGGGGCCTGCTCCTCCAGGTAGGGGCTGAAGCAGAGCCCGTGCACCCCGGCGAAGAGCTGTTCGCGGTAGTTCGCCACAAGGTCGGCCAGCCGTTCGGGTGCGAGGCCCTCCGCCGCGGCGGCCCGGTGCCCCGCCCACATGGGTTCGGGTGGCGCGGATGGGGATGGGCGGTGGCCCCAGGCGGGCCCGGCATGGTTCGGTCGGCTCATGGTTTGCCTCCGTTCAAGGATCATTCGAAAGATGTGTCCGGACTATGTCCTTTTTTAAGGAACCCGGACCCACCTTCCCAAAAGGGCGGCCGTCGCCCGGAAGGGATCCGGGTGACGGCCGCTGCTGCGCAAACAGGCAGGCAAATTAGTGGAAGTAGACGTTGTCCAGGTAGATGTTCTCGGCCGTGGTGGTCACGAACTTCAGCTGGCGGAGGGTGGTCGCGTCGAAACCCGCGCCAGTCAGGGGCAGTTCCAGGCTGGTCCAGGCGTTCTTGACGAGGGTCCCGGAAGCGATGGGATTGGCTTCCTGGGTATCGCCTGCGTCGATGGGGACCAGGGTGAAGCTGGTGCCGTCCGGCGTCCAGTAGCTGATGTGCAGGGTGGTCTTCCCGGCGATGCTGAGGGGGGCCGGTGCCGTATCCGTGGGGGCGCCGTTGGGGCCGGAGATGTTGATGCCCTGGTAGTTGACCAGGTTCATGTACATGATGCTGGCCGAGCCCGCCGTGTAGGGGGCGATGGAGCCGCCCTGGCCCCAGTTGGGATTCCAGCTGCCGATGGTGATGGGGGTGTAAACCTTGGTGCTGTCCAGCAGCGCGATCACGCTGGCCGCGGGCAGTGAGGGCGCGGCGGCGCCGGCCGTTGGCCCGGTGGGAGCCACGACGGGGGCCAGGGGCGGAGCCAGGGGGGCCGAGACGCCGACGAACGTGATGGGACCGATGTAGAAGACCAGGTTCGCCACCGGCGAGTTCAGGAAGTCGGGGAAGACGGAGATCTTGTTGTAGGTGGAGCCGGCACTGAGCGCCGCGGTGGGGTTGCCGTTGGGCAGGCCCGGGTTGGCGAAGTTGAAGGTCAGCGTCTGCCAGCCGGCGGCCGATGTGGTGGCCGTGGTCTCGCAGGACTGTCCGCCGTTGGTGGCATTCTCCACCTTGAGGTGGATGGGCAGCCCGGAGGCCGGGGAGTAGATGACCATCTTCATGGTCGTGGCCTGGGGGGACGTGGCGGTGCTGGAGGCGAAGAAGGGCAGGGAGCCGATGGAATTGGACCCGCCGACCGACATGGTCGTGCCGTCCGAGATGATGGTGCCGGGAGCGGCGGTGGTCATCAGGTAGACCGGGCCGCCGGCGGGAGCGCCCGCGGGGATGCCGGTGCTGGTGAGGCTGGAAGCCTCGCCGTTGAAATCCGCCGCGGCGTAGGCATACCCGGTCCCCAGAGAGGCCAGGGAAGCGTTGAAGTCCAGGACCGTATAGGCCGGAGCGGCGGTGTTGTAAGGCTGGGTCACGCTGGCGGCCGCGGTGCTGACCACGCCCGCGGTGTCGGTGAAGGCGCCCGCGGCGACGCTGATGGTGAGGGTGCCGCTGGTGTTGGCGGTGGGGGTGACCACGAGGGTGTAGTGGGTGGAGTCGACCATGGTGGTGGTGGCCGCGGCGGTGCCGCCGGTGACCATCACGTCGCTGGCCGGGAAGGCGCTGACGGGCTGGCTGAAGGTGAAGGTCAGGGTCACGGGGCCGGTGACCGCGGTGGTGCCCACACCCGAGATGGCGACGGTGGGGACCGCGCCGGCGACGGTGCCGCCGGTGGCGCCGGTCGCACCCGTAGCGCCAGTCGCACCCGTAGCGCCAGTCGCACCCGTCGCGCCGGTGGCACCCTGCGCGCCCGTCGCGCCCGTGGCTCCGGTGGCGCCCGTTGCTCCCGTAGCGCCCGTGGCGCCGGCGGGGCCGGCAGGTCCGACATCACCTTTGGTGCAGGCGACGATGCCAAACGCACAGCCGGTCACGAAGACCAGGCCGACGAGCCTCTTGAGTGAATTAGGTTGCATGAGGCACCCTCCTTAGGTGGTGTGGAGCAGGGAACGGGCTTTGTTGCGGAAACAAAGGAGATAACGGGAGCCATGCGACACCGGCAGCGCTCTTTCGATCCGCCGCAGGTCCATGTCCTGTTCTTCGCTTGGATGTTTAGTGGCTTGGTAGCTGGTAGTGCCTGGAAGCATCGGCCGTCCCGGCCCTCTGCCCTGGATGTCCGTCGCCGGTTCTCAGACGATCCTTCGACTGCTAAATGTTGGACTCAATTTAAGCCATGTATATGGTCTTTTCTTGTTATTATCATTAAGTTTTCACGCCGTTCCAAAGCCATCCTGGCGCACCCGTCTGATCGTTTAATTCATATTCTTTTTGTTATTTATGGGATTCCCTGTGGCCGTACGGTGAAATGGGAACCGGTCACCTCCGCCGTGAATAATGACCATCATGTATTTTGTTTTTCGGAGACATGCCCGAGCAAGCTTTCCCTCCGCACCCGGCCGCCCGTCACCGGGTGAGAGGGATCTGGCGATGGGAGAACTCCCGGTTGGCCTTCACGCGCCGGATCTCCTCCAGGGGCAGGAAGCCCTCGTTGAGCAGCCGGTCGCAAGCGCGCACGGCATCCCTGTGCCGCCCCACCCGGCTGGCCGCCACGGCGAACTCGTCCAGACAACGCCAGCTGTAGCTGGCTTCCTCCACGAACAGCAGGTCCGCGGGCCGTGTGCAGGCGAGGCCCTTCTCCGCGAACAGCAGGGCGAGGTGGTACTGCTCCTTCAGGCGGAAATAACGGGCCAGGCTGACCAGGGTCTCCACCCGCTTGGGGCGGGCCTGGTAGGCCTGAAGGTAGGCCTGGACCACCTCCGGGTCGGGCCGGCCCAGGTCCTGGGACAGCTGGCCGATGCGCAGCAGGGAGACGTAGACCTCCTCCTCCCAGCCGCCCAGCATGGCCCGGCGCCCGTAGGCCTCCAGGGCCTCCTCCGGCAGGCCCGCGTCCTGGTAGCTCTGGCCCAGGTAGAAGGCGTAGCGGGCGTTGCCCGGCTCATCGAGCAGGGCCTGCTCCAGCACCTCGGCGTCGCGCAGGTATTTCTCGGGATCCCGGCTACGGGCGCCCTCCCGGCGCTCCAGCACGTGCGGGCCCTGGAGCCTCAGGGCCTGCCTGGGCCCGTCCGACTCGACGTACTCGTGCAGCACCCCCACATAGCGCCAGGGCCACCGGCAGGCGACCAGATCCAGGCGCTGGAACCGCATCGCCCCCTGTTGGTGCTCGAGGTAATAGCTGTCGGCCTGCAGGTGCGGCATCCGGAAGCCCTTGGGGAGCACCAGCTCGTCATCGGCATCAATGAACAGGAGGTAGTCGGCCAGCCCCTGGGCCAGGTGGATGGCCTCGGTCCTGGAAGTTCCGAAGCCCTTCCAGGGCGCTTCATGGAGCTGCCCAGGCAGGTGCTTGAGGTGCTCGCGGATGAGCTCCTGGGTGCCGTCCGTGGAACCGGTATCCAGGATGCACCAGGAGCTTATGACCGGCATCACCGAGTCCAGGGCCCTGCGGATCACGTGGGCTTCGTTCCTGACAATCATGTTGAGGCAGATGGAGGTCATCGGGTTCCTTGCCGAGTACTGCTATGCCAGTCAGACGTGGTGCCTGGGCTCCGCCCAGGAACCACGTGGGGGAGTCTGAGGGGGGACGTAGAGGGAGTGTCGCGACCGGGCGGTCCCCCCTCAGTCATCATCGCCGGTCCACCGTGCAATTGGGAAGGTACCTTCGCCGGCACTGAAACCGGCCCGCGAGGCCGGCCTCAGGCCAGGTCGAGGTGGCTCAGAGCGACTTGTGGGACCCGTCGCACATGGGCGCGGTCTTGCTGTGCTTGCAGGCGCAGAAGTACTTGTCGCCGGTGACGTCGGCCGTGTAGGCCATGGGCGTGAAGCCGGTGCCCTTGTGGGAGCCGTCGCACATGGGCTGGTTCTTGGCGTGGCCGCACGTGCACCAGTGGTACGTCTTGCCGGCCTCGACGGCAACCTTGATGGGCGCCTTCTGGGGGATGTTGGGAATGAGCTCGGACATGGATTGCTCCTGGGATAAAGGTTTTAAGGCAGGGAGCGGTGCCACGTCCCTCGGACGGGCCTCCCTGAGTGAAGCGATGTGATGCAGGCTCGGGGATGCCTGGATTATACCCAGCCGTCTTGATGGGCGAGGACGCCCTACTGGGCGAGGCCGATCTGCTTCATGAACGTCATGTTGTCCCAGAAGAGGTACTCCTCGTCCATGTTGCCCTCCTTGGTCCAGTGGCCGATGGTGGCCATGCCGATCTTGTAGGGCTTGCCGGTGGGGGCGAGGGTCTTGCCGCCGCCGATGGGCATGGGCTGGGAGAAGGTGCCTTCCATGACGCCGATGACGGCGGTCCATTCGCCCTGGCCCAGCTTGACCGAGTGGACCCGGATCCGGGTGTCGGGGGCATAGACGAACATGGCCTTCAGATCCTCGATGTGCTGCTCGATGCCCTTCGTGGTGTGGCCGTCGGGCCAGTGCACGAGGATGTCCTTGGCGTGGCTGCGGTGCAGTTCCGTCCACTTCTGGTTGGTGAACACGTTGTAGTCCAGGTCGTCGAAGGTGTCGAGGTGGACCTTGACCAGGCTCTCGGCATCCTTGTAGCTCATCCCCTTGGCCTTGGCCGCCGTGCGGCTCGGTTCCTGGGCCTGGGCGGGAGCGGAGGCCGCCAGGCCGAGGGCCAGCGACAGGGCGAGGCTGCCCAGGAGAACGATGCGGTTGGTTTTCATGATTGGCTCCTTGTTGGATTCTTCGCCCTCCGGCCGGAAACCCTTTCCTGGCGGCGGAACGAGGTTGGAAAGGCGCTGCGGAGCAGCGGCAAGGTGTTCATTCGACCCTGGGAGCCTGGAGGACGGCCTCGACTTCGAGCTCGAAGTCCACTCCGCTCCCAAGCAGGAAACCGCCCGGGCCCAGCGACTGGTTCCATAGGAGGCCGAGCTGCTGCAGCGGAAGGGAGCCTCTGGCCGTGAAGCCCGCCCGCTGATGTCCCCAGGGGTCCAGGATGGTGCCACGGCCTTCGGCCTTGAAGGAGATCCGGTGGGTCCTGCCCAGGGCGGCCAGATCGCCGGTGATCCGGTAGCCCCGCCCCCGGGACAGCGGCCGGCCCTGTCCCAGGAAGGTCCATTCGGGAAAGGCAGCCGTGTTGAGGAGGTCGGCGGATTTCAGGTGGGCGTCGCGCTCCTCGAGTCCGGTGGCAAGACTGCTGGCATCGATCAGGACGCTGATCGAGGCGCCCTGGCTATCCCCATCCGTCACGACCAACGCCCCGGACCAGCGGGTGAACTGCCCCCGGACACGGGCCAGCATCATGTGGCGGACGGAGAAATAGATCCCCGAGTGCCCACTGTCGAATGCCCATTGTTCAGAAGCCATCGCCGTCCCGTTGCCGGGCGGATTCCTGCGTGGCCCGGACAGGACTGAAATGGCAACATCCAGGCCAATAGTTAAGTCACGTCATTTCAATCAAAACATAAACACATGCGACTGGAATCTTCTCATTTCGAGAATATAATTATCAAAACGAGGAGAATCAACCATGCTGCCTTCCGACCTGGACCTGAGAGAACTCCTCCAGTTCGAGCTCGAAGGGGGCCTCGTCCAGTTCGCGGGTCAGCGCGCGCTCATTCTCGATTCGGTGGCCCTGGGCATCCTCCGCAAGGAACTCATCGAAACCCTCGGAGTGACCGGCGCCCGGGCCATTCTCACCCGTTTCGGCTACGCCCACGGCTGGCGTTCCGCGGAAAGCCTTCGAAGACTGTTCCCCACGGCGGACGCCCGCGAGCTGCATCAGCTCGGGGCCCGGCTCCACAGCCTGCGCGGCGAGGTGGTCGTGGAGACTCCAGCCGCGGATCCGGCGAATCCCCTCATCCTGGTCGACCACATCTGGCACGACTCCTACGAGGCCGAGCAGCACCTGCTCCACCTGGGGCGGGCGGAGGAGACCGTCTGCTGGACCCTCACCGGTTTCGCCAGCGGCTACCTCTCCTGCTGCTACGGCAAGGAGATGATCTGCCTCGAGGACCGGTGCCAGGGCAAGGGTGACGCCGTCTGCCACATGACCGGCCGGGCCCGGGAGGACTGGGGCGAGGAGGCGGCCTCCCACCTGCCCTTCTATCAATCGGCCTGCCTGACCTCGGCGCTGGCCGAGGTGACCGAGGAGCTGAAACGAGTGGAGCAGCGGCTGCGCTCCCGGCGCAAGGCCCTCCGGGACCCGGACCCGGCCGCCGCCGCGGACCTGGTCGCCCGGAGCCCGGCCATGGAACGGACCCTGGATCTGGCCCATCGGGTGGCGAAGGTGGACACCACCATCCTCATCACCGGCGAGAGCGGCGTCGGCAAGGAGCGGATCGCGCGCCTGATCCACGATGAATCACCGCGCATGGGCGGGCCCTTCGTGGCCATCAACTGCGGCGCCGTCCCGGAGGGCCTGCTGGAATCCGAGCTGTTCGGCCATGCCAAGGGCGCCTTCACCGGGGCTTCCCAGGACCGGCCCGGCCTCTTCGAAGCGGCCAACGGCGGCACGCTGCTGCTCGACGAGATCGGTGAGCTCTCTCCGGCCATGCAGGTCAAACTCCTGCGCGCCCTTCAGGAGAAGGAAGTCCGGCGGGTGGGCGAGAACAGGAACCGCGCCTTCAATGTGCGGGTCCTGGCCGCCACGAACCGGGATCTCACCGCCGAGGTGAACGCAGCCCGCTTCCGGCAGGACCTCTACTACCGCCTCCGGGTCATCGAACTGAAGGTGCCGCCCTTGCGCGAGCGCCGTGAGGACATCCTGCCCCTGGCCCGGCTCTTCCTGGCTGAAGCCGCCGCCCGCACCGGGAGCCGGGTCCGCGGCTTTGCCCCCGGCGCGGCGAACGCGCTGGTGCACCATCCCTGGCCCGGCAATGTCCGGGAGCTGGAGAATGCCGTCGAACACGCGGCGGTGCTCGCCAAGGGCACCCGGGTCGACCGGGAGGATCTGCCCGACGAGCTCGGCCTGGCGCCCGGAGCCTTCGCGCCCGGAGACCTGCGGTCCCTGGACGAGGTCGAACGCGACCATATCCTCGCGGTGCTGAAGGCCAGGGACGGCAACAAGGCGGAGGCGGCCCGCCAGCTCCAGATCGGAACCGCCACCCTGTACCGGAAACTCAAGGGCTACGAAGCTAGGCCTCGGGAAGGACCTCGTTGAGGCACCGGATGGCGTTGAGCGTCCGCGGGTAGCCGACATAGGGCAGCAGCTGGGTGATGACGGCCAGCAGGGTCGCCTTGTCGTTGCCCACCGCGGCGTTCCCCTGGATGTGGCCCTTCAGCTGGGGTTCGCAGCCGCCCAGTGCCAGGATCGTGGAGAAGGTCAGCAGCTCCCGGATCTTGAGGTCCAGCCCGGTCCGCGTGTAGTAGTCCCCGAAACAGTTGGCCGAGAGGTATTCGTTGAGGTGCGCCTGGGTGGGCGGCGCCTGCCGGTACATGGCGTCGATCATTCCGCCGAAGATCGCCTTCTGGACCGCCAGCCCCTTCTCGCGCCGGGTCTCCTGTGTGGTGGTGGACTGGCCTTCCAGCGGCAGCTTGATCCCACGCGCCTCCAGGACCTCGTTGGTGCCGTGGAGGAAATCGAAGACCTTGGCGATGCCGCAGTAGGGCACGGCCTGGTAGACGATCTCCTTGACCTCCACCGGGGTGACCCCGAGGTTCAGCGCCCCGCCGAGCATGACCTTGTATTCGCTGAGCGTCTGGCTGGCGATCAGGGCGGCCAGGATCACCATCAGGCGCCTCCGGTCATCCAGGTGGCCATGGGCCAGCACCTCGTCGAAGGCGAAATTGTCGAAGATCTCGATGAGTTCGGGATCCGTGACCTTCAGCGTGGACCGGTGCTTCGGAAACAGCTTCTCGTGGTTCCTGGCTGCCGCTTCGGTGATGCTCATGGTTCCATCCTTGTCGTTGGACGCGGCCGGGGCCGCCCCGGGTTAGTCGATCACGCCCGCTTGCTTGAGCCAGCCCTTGAGCGCAGGCTCCGCCTGACGGACGCTGCCCCCCTTGATGGCCAGCCCCTTCAGGACTTTGGCCCCGGGGCAGCTGGCCCGGATATCCCGCTCGCTATCCCCCAAGCCGCTGCCCTCGTGGGTGCAGAACGGGAGGAGCGTCCTGCCTGGGAAGCCAAGGCCTTCCAGGAAGGTGAACACCGCCATGGGCGCCGTTCCCCACCAGTTCGGATAACCGAGGACGACCACCTCGTAGTCCTCGAGATTCTCCACCTGCCTGGCCAGCCCGGGGCGGGCGCGCCGGTCCAGTTCCTCCCGGGCGACCTCGGTAGCCCGGGTGTAGTCGGCGGGATACGCCTGGACGGTGTCGATCTGGAACAGGTCGCCCCCGGTCAGCTTCTGGATCATCCGGGCGGCCACTTCGGTATTGCCAATGGGCAGGTTCACGATCTCTCCGCCCAGGTAGTTGCTGCCCTTCCTGGAATAGAAGGCGATCAAGGTCTTTTTCCCGGTCATGTCCGACCCCTAGATGCCGGTGCGCTTCTCAAGCGCCTCGGGGTAGCGGTCGCCCGTGATCTGGATCTTCGCCGCGGCCTCATCGATCGCCCGAAGGTCGGCCGGCGTCAGTTCCAGCTGGACGGCCACCAGGTTCTCCTCCAGGCGGGACAGCTTGGTCGTGCCGGGGATGGGAACCATCCACGGTTTCTGGGCCAGGAGCCAGGCGAGTGCGATCTGCGCGGGCGTCGCGCCCTTCTCGCCGGCCACCCGGGTCAGCAGGTCGACGAGGGCCTGGTTGGCCTTGCGGGCCTCGGGGGTGAAGCGGGGCACGATCTGGCGGAAATCATCCTTGGCGAAAGTGGTGTGCTCGTCGATCTTCCCGGTGAGGAAGCCCTTGCCCAGGGGGCTGAACGGCACGAAGCCGATCCCCAGCTCCTCCAGGGTGGGGATGAGCTCCTCCTCGGGCCGGCGCCACCACAGGGAGTATTCGCTCTGGACCGCCGCCACCGGCTGCACCGCATGGGCGCGGCGGATCGTCTTGACGCCCGCCTCGGACAGGCCGAAGTGCTTCACCTTGCCAGCCTGGATCAGGTCCTTGACGGCCCCGGCCACGTCCTCGATGGGCACGGCGGGGTCCACCCGGTGCTGGTAGTAGAGATCGATGGTGTCGGTCCGGAGCCGCCGGAGGGATTGCTCGACGACTTTCCGGATGTGCTCGGGCCGGCTCGTGGTCACCGTCAGCTTGGAAGGGTCGTCCGGCCCCGGGGCGAAGCCGAACTTGGTGGCGATCACCACCTGGTCGCGCACGGAAGCCAGGGCCTCGCCCACCAGCTCCTCGTTGGTGTAGGGACCGTAGATCTCCGCGGTATCGAAGAACGTGATGCCCCGGTCCACCGCCGCCCTCAGAAGGGCGATCATCTCCTTCCGGTCCGGGACCGGGCCATAGGCGAAGCTCATGCCCATGCAGCCCAGCCCCAGGGCCGACACCTCCAGCTTGCCGCTTCCCAATTCGCGCTTTTGCATGCTTTCTCCTTTCGAAAGTTCAGGGGTCCGTTCAGGCGTCGGCCGCGACTCCGGTCAGGCCGCCCTCGCGGAGCTTGGCAATATCCTTCAGGGGCGCGTTCCCGAAGAAGCGCCCGTACTCCCGGCTGAACTGCGAGGAGCTCAGATAGCCGACCATCCGGCACGCCGTCCCGGCATCCATCATCTTGGACAACATGAGCCGCCGGGCCTCGTGCAGGCGCAGCACCTTCTGGTACTGCAGGGGACTCATGTTGGTGACGGCCTTGAAGTGCTGGTGGAAGGTGGACACGCTCATGTGCACCAGGCCCGCCAGGCGCTCCACATCCAGGGGCCGGTTGAAATTCGTGCGGACCCAGGTCACGGCCTTCGCCACCCGCTGCACCCGGGACCCCTCCTGCCCGATCTGGGCCACCCGGGAGCCGATGGGGCTGCGCAGGAGGCGGATGAGGAGCTCCTCCACGACCAGGGGGGCGATCCACTCCGCGTCTTCGGGCTGGGACATCAGCTGGACCAGACGGGCGGCGGCCTGGATGATGCCGGGTTCGGACGGGGTCACGCAGATGGCGAGGTTCTTCGGGTTCTGGGGCAGTCCGTTGGGGTACACCCGCAGGGTCAGATCGGCGATGCGCTCCGGATCCAGTTCCACCTTGAGACAGAGGAACGGCTCCGCAGGGCTGGCCTTGGTGATCTGGCCGGAGATCGGCACATCAACCGAATAGACCAGCAGGCGTGAGGCGTCATAGTCGAAAACCTCGCTGCCCAGCAGGACCGTCTTCGCCCCCTGGGCGACGATGCACAGGGCGGGCCGGGCCACGCCATGCACCATCTCCCCGCTGGCCCGGGAGGCCCGGATCACTTCCACCCCGGGCAGGCGAAGGTTGAAGTGGCCATCATACGGCGCGTGGGCCTTGATGAAGCCAGCCAGGCGAACGAGCTCCGCCTGGGCCTCATCGACCTGCGGACCGGGTCTACCGTCATCCTGGTTCATGGTTCCCCCCCACCCGTCCGTTCACCGGCCGGTCATGCGCTCCAGGGCTTCCGGATAGCGGTCGCCCTGGACGGTGATCCGGGCCGCGGCGCGCGCGAGGTCGCCCAGGTCCTCCCCCGTGAGCTGAAGGTCGGCGGCGCCGAGGTTCTCCTCCAGCCGCCCCCGTTTCCGGGTGCCCGGAATGGGGACGATCCAGGGCTTCTGCGCCAGCAGCCAGGCCAGGGCCACCTGGGCCGGCGTCGCCCGGTGCCGGGCGCCGATGGTCGCCAGCAGGTCCACCATGGCCCGGTTGGCCTTCCGGGCTGCCGGGGCGAACCGCGGCAGGATATTGCGGAAATCACCCGGGGCGAAGGTGGTGGTCTCGTCGAAGGCGCCGGTGAGGAAGCCGCGGCCCAGGGGGCTGTAGGGAACCAGGCCGATGCCGAGCTCTTCGAGGACCGGCAGCACGTCGGCCTCCACCCGGCGCTCCCAGAGGGAGTATTCGCTCTGGAGGGCGGCGACCGGCTGGACCGAATGGGCCCGCCGGACGGTGTCCGCCGCCGCTTCGGAGAGGCCGAAGTGCTTGACCTTGCCGGCCTGGATGAGGTCCTTGACGGCCCCGGCCACGTCCTCGATGGGGACGGCGGCATCCACGCGGTGCTGATAGAACAGGTCGATGGCGTCGACCCGGAGCCGACGGAGGGAGGCCTCGGCCACCTTGCGGATGGTTTCGGGGCGACTGTCCAGGGCCGGGCCGTCCGCCGTGGCCGGGGCCCCGATGCCGAACCCGAACTTGGTGGCGATGACCACCTGGCCCTTGAAGGGCGCGAGGGCTTCGCCCAGGAGCTCCTCGTTGACGAAGGGCCCGTAGACCTCCGCGGTGTCGAAGAAATCGACCCCCAGGTCCACGGCGGACCGCAGCAGGGTGATCATCTCCTTCGTGTCGCCGGCAGGCCCGTAGGACATGCTCATTCCCATGCACCCCAGGCCGAGGGCTGACACTGCCAGGCCACCGCTGCCGAGTTTGCGCTTCTGCATTGCCATTTATTCCTCCAGATGTTCGTGGGGACCCTACCCCATGATGATCCCTATTCGGGGAGAGACCTCACTTCGGGGCGAGGTCGCCAAACCAGTAGGCGGCCGTCACGCCCCCGTCCATGAGGAAGTCGCTGCCGGTGATGAAGCCCCCGTCCTGCCCCATGAGCAGCGCACCCACCGTCCCGACTTCGTCCGGTGTGCCCCCGCGCCCGGCCGCGCAGCCCTCGATCATCCTCCGGTATCCTTCTCCGCGGGGTCCGGTCAATTCATCCTTGGCGAGCGGCGTGAAGATGATGCCCGGACTGATGGTGTTCACCCGCGCGCCACGCCTGCCCCAGCGGACCGCTTCGGCCATCACCCGCAGGGAATTGCCCCGCTTGGAGATCTGGTAGGCGTTGAGGGGGTCCGTCACCTGGTCCGGCTGGAGCATGGGCAGGGCGAGCAGCTCGTCGACGGGTGTCATCGCGAGCGCCTTGTTCTGTTCCGCGGTCAGCGCGGGCAGCCGGTGCCCCGACTGCGAGGCGATGACGACGGCGGCGCCCCCGCGGGCGATGACCTGGCCGAATTCCTCGAGCACGAGGGCCGTTCCATAGAGATCGACCTTCAGGATGGTCGCCGGCGAGGCCTGGGATGGGGAGACGCCCGCGGCGTGGATGACCCCGGTGATCTCCCCGAGGCCGGTCGCCGCCTGGACGAGGGCCTGGACGGATGCGCGCGACGACACGTCCACCGTCGTGGTGGACACCTCGAACCCGGCGTCCCCGAGCACCTTGGCGGCCGCGTCCGCATTCTCCCTGCGCAGGTCGGCCAGCAGCACCCGCTTGCCGGCACTCACCCTGCGCGCGATGGCCTGGCCGATCGAACCTGCACCGATGACGACAACGACCTGTGGCATGGTCACCTCCTCCAATGGCTCTTCATTCCTTGCGCTCTGACACGATTTCAGCCTCGACTGCTCCCCTGGTGGGGATTGTCCTGTGGTAAAGCACTTGCAAGTTTATGGCTTGCTTCCTCCCGGCGTTTGCCTTAAGCTCCGGATTTTTAGCCTGATTCTCTGACAAGGCCTTCCGGAGCCAGGAGGGTCTCCCGGGTCAGCCCCAAAGGTGCCACAGGGAAGGAAACCGAACGGCGGTGACCCCTCCCGGGTCGACCGCCGGCATGCCCCCAACAGGAGGCCCCGCAGCTTGCCACGACCAGCGCGGATCTCCAGGTGGCCGCCCGGAATCGAGGGCCTGGTTGGGTATCGTTGCATCGCTCCGCCTTTTATTGATTTTTATGTCAACAATAATGATTTGAATTGCAAACCAAATTTATTGGTTTATCTTAATTTTGCCTAGGGCAACCCCATCCGGCTCCAGGAGTGCACGGTCCGGGGGCCTTCCACCTTTCTCCGAGTCGCAAAACATGATGAATGGAATCAAGACCTGGTTGGCCGTGGGATGCCTTGGGCCAGCCGTGCTTACCGGGTGCCTGGGCGGACCCCAGGCGGTCGGTGCCCCCGGCAGCAACGGCGTGGGGGGCACTCCCGCTCCCCCGGTCATTACCGTCGGTCACAGCGCGGCCTGCTCCGCCCTCCTCGCGGACGACCCAGCGGTGGTCAAGTCCTGGAAGGTCCTGGAAGCTGACGGGGGAAGCGTGGATGAGGCCGGCCGGTACCATGCCCCGCTCCATCCGGGAGTCTTCACCCTGCAGGCGGAACGGCAGGATGGTTCCCATGGGGTGGCGAGCAGGAGGATAGCGGTTGTCCCTTTACCGGAGGGAGTGATCGTCACCCAGCCGAACCTGCCGCCCGGCGCCGCGAACCAGACCGCCACGGTCAGCCCGAACCCTGCCTTCCATTACGCCTGGACCATTTCCGGGGGAACCATTACCGGTGGCAAGTTCAGCAGTTCCGTGAAATTCGAAACGGGAACCGGCCCCAGCGTGATCCTGAAATGCAGGGTGTCCAATGCCGCGGGCGAAAGCATCATCCTGTCACGGGTCATTGCCAAGTAACCGAGCGTGCCGGGAAATCCTTCACCGCCCTCAAGGTGATCAAGCGGAATTGACGCCCCGGGCGGTCACTCCTTCGCGAAAAAGAAGGGGACTTCCAGATTTTCGGCTTCCAGGACACCCACCAGGGTCTTCAGAGAGCTGTGCAGGTTTTCCACCTTGTCCCGGTCCATCTGCTCAAGGCCGACGAGGAGATGCCCCTGGGCGGGGTGGGGGGCGGCGGCAAGGATCTCTTCACCCTTGGGCGTGGGAGCCAGGGAAATCCGTCGCCGGTCCGTAGCATCGGGATTGCGTATGACCAGGCCCTTGGTGACGAGCCGATCCACGACCCCGACCACGGTGCTGGAATCCAGTTTCATCTTTTCCGCCAGGTCCTTGAGGGCACAGGGACCGCTCCGACCCAGTTCCCAGAGGGCCCACAGCTGCGGTCCGGTCAGGTCAAAGCGCTTCTCGACACTCAGGGAATAGGTTTCCAGGGCCTTCACGATCCGCCGAAGGCTCTGCATGCATTCCTGGATGAGCTGGTGCTGGGTGACTTCCTGCATTTCGTTCCCAATGCATATAGTTTGTATTGCAAACTTAATCTTGTCAACCTAAGCTGTGAATTGGAACAGAAGCCCTTCATGTTTATCACGAAAGTTCAGCCACCACTGCCCCAACCGATGCGGAGTTTCATTCCAAGCCGGACGACCCGCCTGCGCCTGCTCGCCCACACCCGGCACATCGTGGTCGTGACCCTTCCGCTGGGGGCTGTAACGGGGTTTCTCGTGGGTCTGGCCCTGAAGGGCCTGGGCTCCTTTGAACCCATGGTGCTCAGGGTGGGCGGCAGGACAGGCTTGACCATCCTGCTGCCTGCCATTGGGCTTTTCCTGACGACGGCCTGGCTGACGGTCACCGGAATTGGCGAAGTCTCCCTGTTCAAGGATATGGACCTTGCCAAGAGGGATCCCTACAAGGTCTTCCCCTTCATCGCGTCCATCGGCAAGGTTGTGGCTTGCGCCCTGACGATCGGCTTCGGCGGCAGCGCGGGGGTCGAGGGACCCGGGAAATGGTTCGGGGCTGCCTTGGGACTCCAGTACCACCGCCTGCTCCGAGCGGCGGCGACCCGGGTGGTCCCCTTCCGCCACCTGGTGCGCCCTGCGCTGGTCATGGTCCGGGGCGGGGCCGCGGCGGCCCTGGCGGCGGTCTTCCGCGCGCCGATTTCCGGGGCGCTCATGGCCGCCGAGCATAATGGGAGACTCGACGCCAATGCCCTGGTCCCGTGCCTGGTGGCCGCGGCTTCGGGCTATGTCTCCTTTTCCATGGTCATGGGGCATGCGCCCCTGTTGCCGCTGGCCAAGGACTATCCCTATGCCCTGCGGGTGCAGGAGATCGTCTGGGCTCTCCTGCTCGGCATGGCCTGCGGAGCGATGGCTTCCGCCTATCTCTGGCTGAAAGCCGGACTCCAGAACCTTCTCTACCGCATGGCCCTGGTCTGGCGGGGCCTGGCTGCCGGCATCGGCTTGAGCTTGCTGGCCTTGCCCAGCCATTTCTTCTGGAAGGACCTGGCGGTCACCCAGGGTGGCGGCCTTGAACTGATCCAGCACCTGCTCCAGACCAACGCCCTTCCCCGCGAAGCGGCCCTTTTCCTGGGCCTGAAGCTGTTCGCGACCGCGCTGACCTTCGCGGGCGGCGGCATCGGCGGGCTGTGGCTCCCCTCCCTGGCCATGGGGGCGGCGGTGGGAGCCGTATTTGACGGACTGCTCGGCATCGGGTCGACGGGTTATCTGACCATGGTCGGAGCCTCCGCCTTTGCCGGAGCCACCCATGGAACCCTGCTCGTGCCCGTCGTGTTCCTGGCCGAGACCACCGGGCAGGCGGCGCTCGTCGTGCCGGCGCTCATCGGCACCACCGTCTCCTACCTGATGGTCCGGGAGGCCAGCTGATGCGCCTGCCCAACCTGAGCCCCTTTCCCCTGGCGGTTCCATCCGCCTTCCACCTGGCGTCCGCGGCCATGACCGCGCCAGCCACCCCATAGGAGACGCTGCCATGTCAGCCCCCAACCAAACCACACCGTTCCTTGCAGCGGCCTTGCTCATCGCAGGGGGCCTGGCCTGCAGCAAACCCGAGGCAGCGCCCCAGCCCGTGAAACCCGCCGTCGACACCACCGTCAAGCCCAAGGTCGACGACGAGGCCATGAAGCGCCAGGCCGCTGAAACCAAGCGCAAGGCCGAGGATGCCGAGGAGACGGCCCGCAAGGCTGCCGCCGCGAAGGCGGCCGAGTATCAGAGGAGCGCGCAGGCCGCACTCAAGGACATCCATTTCGACTACGACAAGTCGGACATCAAGGAAGGCGACAAGACGGTCCTGGTCGCCATCGCGGATTTCATGAAGGCCCATCCGCAGGCGAACGTGACGGTGGAAGGCAACTGCGACGAGCGGGGCACCATCGAGTACAACCTCGCCCTGGGTGAGCGCCGGGCCCATGCCGGCATGGCCTACCTGGTCGGCCTGGGGGTTCCCTCCGCGCAGCTGGCCACCATCTCCTACGGCAAGGAGAAGCCCCTCTGCAAGGACGCCACGGAGACCTGCTGGGCCGAGAATCGGCGCGATCATTTCGTCCTGAAGTAGCATGACAAGCGTGGCCGCCCGCTCCCGTTGGGGAGCGGGTGGATTGACGTGCAGGTAGTTTGTAAAGGCAATGAAATGAGTATCAACATCAGGGCCACGCGTTCCTGCTTTTGGGGAATGGTGGCCTTATGCCTATTGGGCACTGGCATGATCCTGCCCGGTAAGCCTCCGGAATCCGTCAAGCCAAAGGAGGCTGCCGCGCCTGCAGCCCCCTTGGTGGAAGCTTTCCTGAAAGGGCCCATCGCCATCACCGCCAAGGTGATCCGCGCCCATGGCAAGGCGGAGGAGGCTGCCCTGCCCCTGTTCCAGGTCCCCGTACTGAAGTTCGAGGACAACCTGGAAGTCTCGTTCTCCGGTGAAGCGTTCGACCAGCGTGTGACCAGCGCTGACTGGTCCCTGGTCGTGGTCTTCCTGCCGAAGACCGTGGCTCCCACCGACCAGGGAGTGGTGAGTTTCCGGTTGAAGCACAAGGAGGACCGGATGGTCGTGCCGACCATCCCGGTGCCCTACGATTCCATTCCCATGCTCTTCCTCATTCCGGACAAGAACGGCCGCAAGAAGGCGCTCAAGGACCTCAATGCGCACCTGGAGTCCTTCCGGTCGCTTTGCGCGAAGATCGCCGACCTGTCCGCAGAGCGAGCCTCGGTGGACAAGTTCGTCGAGGACCTGGACGCCATCGACAAGAACCTGTCGCCCGTGCAGTACGACAACGCCCTCCTGGGCTTCCTCCACTCGTACGGCAACGGCGTCTCCGTGGACGTCCAGGCCTTCGTGGGCAGTTCCCATTCCAATCTGGACAAATGCCAGTTCCTGACCCAGGAATTCCAGAAGACCAATGTCCTGGTGCCGGACCAGACCGCCCCAGCCGCCGCCTCGACTCAGGCGGTGGTCCCGGCCGGAGGCGGAAGGCAGGTGTCGGCCTACGTCTCGATCTTCTTCGACGTGGCGACGATCATCTCGAACCTGTGGCCGGGCCATCAGTTCCAGTACCTTCCGGCCCTGGCCCGCAATTTCCATGATGCCAGCGCCGACCTCTACTACACCGACTGGATCCACACCACGGGCGACACCCTCGGGGCCTTGATGTGCTGCCCCGGCAAATGGGAAGAACAGACGGCCCCCACCTTCGACCTGGTGGTCCCGGTCGGGGAATCGCTCCTCCGGAAGCAGACCTTGGTCCAGGTGCGGCCCAAGGACAGGGACCGCCGGCCCTTCTCCCTCTACGGCCACGACTGGAAGCTGCTGGTGACGGGCCCCAAGGGGGAAAGCCTGCCTCCGGTGCCCCTGGCCATCAGCCCCGCCAAGGATGCCTTCGTGGCCGCGCCGGCGCCCCTCCTGGAACCCCTGCAGAAACTGGGCTCGGCCAAGATCAAGGCCCGGATCGTCGGGCGCTGGGGGTTCACCAGCATCGCCACGGACCCCCTGGAAGTGACGGCCGGCTGCGATCCCGCCTGGACCCCGCTTCCCGACGAAAGCCGCTCCTTCCAGGTCGGCAGGGAATGCCGGTTCAAACTGCCGGCCACCTGGGCCGCGAATGTCGAAAGCGTCAGCTTCCACCCTGCCAAGGCAGGCGCAGCCGCCCTTGTGGCCCAGCTCAAGGTTGGCGAGGGGGGCGAGAAGTTCGCGATCTTCGAACCCAGGGCGGAAGATGCCGGCGCCGGCACCCTGGAGCTCTTCGCCTACGGCGCTGAGAAGCCCGCGCTCTCCCGGCCGATGGTCCTGCTGGGCCCCATGCCGGAAGTCAAGGCGGTGGAAATCCGCGCGGGTGAAGCCTCGGCCGTCCTGAAGGGCCACAACCTCAAGGGCGTCCAGGCCCTTGAACTGGCCAAGCACCGGTATCTGAGCGCCGACCCGGACACAGGCGATGGCGACAGCCTCCTCCTCGAGGCCGTAGGCGGCAAACCTCCGGAGGGAAAAGTCGGTGACGCGTTCCCGGCCACCCTGCTCCTGAGGGATGGCGGCAAGACAGCCCTTGACCCCGTCGTACTGCTGCCCGCACGGCCCCGCCTGGGTGGGACCATGGTCATACCGGTCGAAGGCAAGGGCACCGGCCTGCGGGTGACCTCGACCCTCCCCGTGGCCCCCACCGGCGCGCCCAGCCAGGTGAGCCTGTTCGCGGCCAAGGGTTACCGTTTCCCATCGGACAGCGCCTTCCATGCCGCGGTCCGCAATGCCGAGGAGCCTTCCGAGGTCCGAACGGTCCCTTCCGCCAAGATCCGGGTGATGGGCAACAACCAGAAGGCCACCTTCAGCCTCAACCCCATCGACTTACTGGGCGGGCGGGCTTCGGGCAGGCTGGAAGTGCAGGTTCAGGACGACCATTGCGGCAACAGTGACTGGGTGCCCCTCCCGGCCACCTTCCTGGACCTGCCCGTCATCGTCTCCGTCCTGGCGGCCTCCCCGGGGGTTGCATTGAACGGCCCATCCCTGGATCCCATCGAGGTCGTGGGCCCCACTCCCGAGGGGCCCTGGGAGAAAGTCAGTGTGGCGATCGAGGAGGGCCACGAGACGATCCGCTGGTCGGGCGGTGCCGGAGACACCTGCTACCTGAAGGTCTTCGGGTGGCCCGATCGGGTGCTCACCCTGAAGTTCCCGCCGCTGCCCCCGGCCCCGGCCAAGCCGGAAAAGACCGAAACCCGCCCGGTCCCCCCGCCCCAGGCACCTGCGCCACCTCCTTCACGGCCTCCTGCCCAGGACAACCAGCAGGAAGGCCTCCCCGTGCCCCCAGGTGAGGTGCCGAAACCTCCGGCCGAGGGAAACCCCGTTGCGCCGAAACCATGAAGCCTGGACGGTCTGAGGGAGGTTTCCGGTGAGTGAGTCCTTGTATGACCTGTTTCAGGAGCGGTCGAAACTCAGGGTCATGAGTTTCCCCGTCGCCCTGCTCATGAGCCTTGGGTTTCATGCGGCCATCGTCGCCCTGTTCCTCTGGACTTCGGTTCCGTACGTAAAGGCCCCGCCCACCCAGGCCGGGCCGGAAAGCACCCAGAGCCAGGCCCCCCACCCGGACGCCGGGGCGAAGGTGGCGGGGCCGCCACCTCTGGCCCAAGCGCCGGTCCGTCCCGCACAGGCTCCAGTCGTGGTTGAGCCAGCGCCAAAGGTACATCATCAAGCGGCCACCAGGTCAACGGGAGTCCTGCGGGCGGCCAAAGTCCACGTCAAAGCCAATAAACCCAAACGTCGAAGGTAGTTCACACATGACAGGCACTTCGACCTGATCTTCGGTGTGGATGGTGGTTACACACCATCCGTCTCCAGGCGTACTTTCAGATCCTGGAAGGCCTGGCGCAGGGATTCACGACACATTCGGCGTAGGTGCAAGTACTTGTAACCCATCATCATTTCCGCAATCGGAGTTGTCAGGACGGAAAGGATGGTGACTGCAATGACCACCAGGAACAGGGTCCACCGGGACATCGGGAATCCATTTCCTTCCGCGATGCTCCGGACCAAAATTACACCCAGGGTACCCCCTAGAATGACAACCACCATGAACACCGCCGCAACGGCCACTTTACCTGTATTGGAGACTACTTGGCGGTACCGGCCCAGAGGATTCTTGTTCAACTGGCAGCTCCTGACCACTGCCTGTTCCCAGGAACAATCCTCTACATTAAGGATCGGGGGCACATAGACCAGATAGGGCAGTTTGCGAAAGACGATCACACCCACGAGGATGACCAACCCGAACGCCACCAATGCTGCCATGGGTCGTGCAAGGCTGATCATCAACGCTTGAAGCGCGGTGGGATGAAGTCCTTGGTGTTTTACCGCGTCTCGAAGGTTTGCCCCATGGATGATCACCGCAGAATGAGTGAAGCAAACGCCCATCCAAGCCAGCAACCTTAGGTTAAACAGCAGGTGAGCGACAATTCTCCGTTTGAATTTCTTCAACAGAGCTTTCACCTTTATCGGCTTCAGGGGCAGTGTCAAGCCATGGAACAGGACCGGCGGAAGGGAACTGGCGTTCAAGGTCATGCCCAGGAAGAGACCGATGACCCAGGCCACCAGGAGAATTGCCAGCAATGGGGTGGGAAGGCCGCGATGGTACACGAGGGTCGCGATGAGTCCCGCTACAAGGTACAGGGCTCCGAAGAGAATAGCCATGCTGTGACCCAGAAGAGAGATGCCATAGACTGCGCCCCCGTGCTGGTTGATGACATCAATCACCACCCGCATGGCTGTGAACGGTGTTTCACAGTAGGCGGCAAAGGCCTCTCCAAACGTCTCAGCCGTTTGGGGCCGGAGGGCGGGGTCCTTCTCCATGGAGGCCATCACCAGAGCGCACAGCCCCTCAGGCAGATCCTTCCGAAGACTGGCCAGAGGCGGCACCGCCGACTGGATGTGCTGATTGACCAGATCCATGCTGCCGCCCTGGAAGGGCGTATGCCCACTGAGCATCTGGTAGGCGATGACCCCCAGCGAGTAGAGATCCGACCGGTGGTCCATCGCCACGCCCCTGCATTGCTCTGGCGACATGTAGGCGGGCGTCCCCAGCAAGGAACCCACTTCGGTCATGAGGGGGTCGGCCCCCGCCGAGGCCTGGGAGGGCCGGAAGCCGGGTGGCAGTGCCTCCGTCATCAGCACGATGTCCTTCAGGCTCCGGGTCTCCGTGTCCTCAACGGGAAGCCCTGGTTTACCTTCAGCCCTGGCCTTGGGATCATAGATTTTCGCCAAGCCGAAGTCCAGGATCTTCACCGTGAGGCCACCACGCCGGTTGGGCTCCAGCCACAGGTTGTCGGGTTTGAGGTCGCGGTGCACGATCCCCTTGTCGTGGGCCTCCTGGAGTGCCGAGCACACCTGCTGGATCACATCGACCACGAACGGGAGCGGAGGGGTGGGGTTGTTCTTGAGCAGATCCTTGAGGCTTTCCCCCTCCAGGAACTCCATCACCAGATAGGCCAGCTTCTCCCCGTTGGCTTCGGTGAACCCGAAATCGGTCATGTCCACGATGTTCGGGTGACGCAATCGCCCCGTGGCCCGTGCCTCCCTCTGGAACCGTGCCACGAAGTCCTGCTGGTCCATGAGCCCCGGAACGATGAGCTTCAGGGCCACGACCCGGTCGGTGCCGAGGTGGGTTGCGCGGAACACCGCCCCCATGCCGCCCTGACCGAGCTTCTGCTCCAGGCGGTACTTTGAGTCCAACGTCTGCCCTATGAGAAATTCGAGATCACGCATGGCGCTCTCCTTGCTTCTCGGGTGGGTCTTCATGGACCTGCTTGGCCGAACCTTCGCCCTATCCGCTTCGCTGGCGAGGTACCGATTGCATTGGGAATTGTGGAATTCTGGCAGAAAATCTCGCCTGGCGAGAGCAGAAGTTAGATGGGAAAAAAGCAGCCCCCTCATCGAGGGGGCTGAAACTGGCGGAGAGTGGGGGATTCGAACCCCCGATACGATTGCTCGTATACACGCTTTCCAGGCGTGCTCCTTAAACCACTCGGACAACTCTCCTTGGGTTTGTTCCTGCTTGCGCGGGACTTGACAGGCTAGCACGGGGCGCTTCAGGATCCAAGGCCGGATTGCGGGCGGGAGGATCCGGAGGGCATCCCCCGCGGTGGGCAATGGCTTCCCATCCTGCCTTGATAAATGCGGTATGCTCTCCTGAACGGAATGCGCCGGGAGGTTGTGTGGCCAAGCTCGACCTGGTCATGTTCGAGGAAGAATACAAGCAACTGCAGGAGATCATTGGCCGCCTCCAGGTCAACTCCGCCAGCAAGGTCGTATTCCTCGTCGACAAGAACGGCCAGCAGATCGCAGCCAGCGGCGACGTGCGCAGCATCGACGCCACCAGCCTGGCCTCCCTCACCGCCGGCAACGTCGCGGCCACCGACGGGCTCGCCAAGCTCATCGGGGAGAAGGAGTTCAGCCTGCTCTTCCACGAAGGCGAGAAGGACAACCTCCACATCTCCATCGTCGGCAAGCGGGGCATCCTGGTGGTGATCTTCGACATGAACTCCAGCCTGGCCCTGGTGCGACTGCGGGTGAAGAAGGCCAGCAAGGAGCTCGGCGAGATCTTCGAGCAGGTGGAGCGGCGGGCCCAGGCGACCCACGATCAATCCAACTTTGAAAGCCCCTTCTCCGAGATCACGGACGAGGACATCGACAAGCTCTTTGGCGACTGATCCAGGCACTCACCGGGACAACCACCATGACTTTCATTAATTACGCCTCCAGAGAGATCAACTGCAAGATCGTCTACTACGGTCCGGGCCTCTGCGGCAAGACCACGAACATCCAGTGGATCCACGAATCCGCCAACCCCGAGAAGCGGGGCAAGCTGGTGAGCCTGGCCACGGAGACCGACCGCACGCTCTTCTTCGATTTCCTGCCTCTGGACATGGGCATGGTCAAGGGCTTCAAGGTCCGCTTCCACCTCTACACGGTGCCCGGCCAGGTCTTCTACGACGCTTCCCGCAAGCTCATCCTGAGGGGGTGCGACGGGGTGATCTTCGTGGCCGACAGCCAGCGGGCCCGCATGGAAGCCAATATCGAATCCATCGCCAATCTGGCCACCAACCTCAAGGACAACGGTTTCGACATACGCACGATCCCCTACGTCCTGCAGCTGAACAAGAGGGACATGCCTACCGCGGCCCCCATGGCCGAAATGGAGGACCTGCTGCGCTTCCGCAACGAGCCCATCGTCGAGGCCGTGGCGAGCAGGGGCGTGGGCGTCATCGAGACCCTGAAGGCCTGCGCGCGGCAGATCCTCATGGAGCTACAGAGGAGTTGATTCCTGGCCGGAATCCTGTAAAATTGACTTTCTGCCTGTCCGGCGTAGCTCAGTGGTAGAGCAATCGGCTGTTAACCGATGGGTCGGGGGTTCAAATCCCTCCGCCGGAGCCAAAGGAAACCCCCATCTGATCCCAGATGGGGGTTGTTTTTTGTCGGCGTAGCCGTGCTTGCCCGCTTTGGTAACATTCTGAACGAGGGAAGCCGACTTGGAAGGTTCCGCATCCGAACCCGGGAATGACCAATCCATCGAGATTGGCTATTTCCAGCTGCTCATGGAGCAGAAGCAGCCCCTGGCCATCCTGACCGTCCGCGGGTTGGAGCTGAACGGCTTCGTGCGGGCCCTGGCGCCGGGAGAGGCCCCGATCATCGTCCAGATCCCCCAGGTGCCGCCCGAGGCGCTGTTCGTGCGCGATCCGGTGCGGCTGGTCTTCGGCGCCCACGAGAACCGCTGGGAGGGCATCTCCAAGGTCCTGCGCCGCATGCCTGACGACCAGTTCGCTTTTGCGTTGCCCCCCCGGCTGGACCGGTCCAACCGCCGTGCCGCGGTGAGGGTCAGGGTGGATCCGTCCCATGCCGTCAACGTGCAGGTGAAGGTCCGGCGGGAGGGGCCGACCCTGGCCGGAACGCTGATCGAGATCTCCCGGACCGGTTTCAGCATGAACCTGGATGGCGATGGGTCACCCGGGCCGGGTTCCGCTGTCCCCGGCAAGGGCCAGGAATGCCACAGCATGGTGATCGCCGGCCTGGCGGAGGATACCATCGAGGCCGGGGCCATCCTCAGGGACGTCACGGGGCACCCGCACGGTGCGCGCCTGCACTTCCAGTTCAGGGGCCTGCTGCATGGCGACCGGGAATTCCTGGACACCTGGACCCGGACCCACCAGGCCCTGGAACTGGAGTCGCTGCCGCCCCTGCCCGGTGCCCGCCCCGGCCCCGCCGCGCCCCTGCGTCTGGACGCCCTCAAGCGGGTCCGGAAGAAGCTACGCAAGCTCATGCTGGTCATCGAGCCGGGCCCCGTCCGGGACGGTCTCCTGGCCCTCCTGGCCCGGGACGGCTATGTCCAGGTCAGCTGTGTCGAGGCCATCGAGGATCTCGTGAAGGCGTTCGACGGCGGCAACGTCCATCTGGTGTTCGTCCGGGATGGGGTGGGCGGCTATGACACCGAGGACACCATCCGGATCCTCGGCCGGGCCCGGGGGGACCTCCGGTGTCCCATCGTCCAGCTGGTCAAGCTCGACAATCCCCTGGCCCGCAAACTGGCCGCCAAGGCCGGGGCGGACCAGATCTGCCCCTTCCCTGAGGACGCGGAAACCCTGCCGGGGAAACTCGAGCAGTGGCTCGGGCTCGATTAGCACTAGGTAAAGGACCTTAGGATCCTTTTGGGCGCCCGGGAGCATACTGGGAGCACCACCTTCCCAAGCCGGCCGGAGCGTGGGCAGCGGAATTGATGTACCTTCTCTAGTTGAAGTTTTCAAGATATTGGAGTGGACACCCCATGTTCAGCCGATTCCTAGCTTCCCTCAGCCTCAGCCGGAAATTCGTCCTGGTGCTCTCGACCCAGGCCATCATCTTCCTGGCCATCACCAGCCTGGGGTGGTACGCGATCCAGGCCTCCACCGCCGCCACCAGCCTGCTCAACGACGAGGTGGCCAAATCCAGGGCCATCGGCATGGTCCTGAACGATTCCAACGTCCTCAGGACCGTCCACATCTCCATGATCGCCGCGGCCAGGGACGAGGCCTACCAGGCCAAGCGGGTCAACCGCGAGCGGGAATACGAGGCTCGGATCGACCAGGGGCTCCGGCTCCTCACCACCCTGCCCTGGACCCCGGAGGAACGGCCCTTCACGCTCAAGGCGATTGCCGCCACGAAGGCCTACATGGACGGCTTTCCCGCGGCCCTGGACAAGGCCAAGGCCCGCAAGGAGGCCGACGCCAGCCCCACCTTGATGGAGGCCAACGTCCAGCTGATCCGCGAGTCCCGGGAAGCCCTGGAGAAACTGCAGGGCATGGTCCTTGACGCCTCCGACGCCGCCGGGAAGGAGGGCGCGCGCCAGGGAGCCAAGGGCAAGGCCTGGATGCTGGGCGTCGCCGTGAGCGGCCTGCTGGCGGGCATCGGCTTCGTGCAGCTGGTGGCGAGGCAGGTGACGGCAGGGGTGCAGGACCTGGAGCGCACCATGAGCGCGCTCCACCACGGGGATCTCACCACCCCCAGCCGGGTCCAGGGCCGGGACGAGCTGAGCCACATCGGCCGGAGCCTGAACCTGGCCATGGACCAGCTGAGGGACGATCTCCAGGCCATGAGCCGCATCGCCGAGCAGAACGCCTCCAGCGCCATGGAGCTGTCCGCCACGGAGGACCAGATCAACACCACCACCGGCGAGATCAGCCGTTCGGCGGACCTGCAGCGCACCGCCGTCCACCAGTCCACGGCGGCCCTGGGGGAGATGGCCTCGGCCATCCAGGAGGCCCGGCGCAGCGCCGACCTCGCGGAAAAGCTCTCCCAGGGTTCCCTGGAAGCCAGCAAGGCGGGGCTCCGCAGCGCCGGGGAGTCCACCCAGGCCATGGGGGCCATCCGCGAGAGCGCGGAGCGGGTCTCGCGGGTCACCACCGTCATCGCCGAGATCGCCCGGCAGACCAACCTCCTGAGCCTCAACGCCGCCATCGAGGCCGCCAAGGCCGGCCAGTACGGCAAGGGCTTCGCCGTGGTGGCCGAGGAGATCCGGAAGCTGGCCGAGCGCAGCGGTGGCGCGGCCAAGGAGATCTTCACGCTCATCCAGGAGAGCAACGAGCGCGTCGACGCCGGCGGCAAGGCCGTCCTGGCCGTGGCCGGCAGCCTGGAGTCCATCGAGCACGACGTGCGCCAGAACGCCGCCCAGATCCGCACCATCGTGGCCAACATGGAAGCCCAGACCCGCACCGGGGAGGCCGTGGCCAGGGCCATGGACGCGACCCTGGTCCACACCGAGCGCAACGCCTCCGCCACCACCCAGCTGGCCGGCTCCGTCGCCGAGACCCTGGCGACCATCGACGAACTGGCCCGCCTCGCCGGCGACCTGCGCATGCGCATCCAGCGCTTCAAGGTCGCCTAGACTCAAGGATCGAGTACGACTTCATGAACGGGCTCTGCCCGTGCCTGAAGTGGGGGTATGGGGGGACGGAGAGGGAGCGCGGCGACCGCGCGGTCCCCCCATCGAGGATCAGGTTCTGTACTGGTTGGACAGCTCCTTCAGGCCTTCCGCCGTGCGGGCCAGATCCCGGCTGTGGGTGCTGATGCTCTCCACCGTGGAGGACAGCTGCACGCTGGCGCTGGCGTTCTCCGCGGCCTTGCCGGCGCTCAGTTCCACCTGCTGGGCCACCTCGGCGCTGGCCTTGGACTGCTCCTCGGCCGACGAACTGATCTCCAGGGCCATGGCGGTCACCTGGCCGATGTGCTCGCGGATGTCGCCCAGGGCATGGACGGCGTCCTGGACCGTGGCCCGGCCCTGGGCCACCGCCTCGTTGCTCACCTCGATGAGACCGGCGATCTCGCGTGCGGACTGGGCGCTGCGTTCGGCGAGCTTGCGCACCTCCTCGGCCACCACGGCGAAGCCCTTGCCCAGCTGGCCGGCCTTGGCGGCCTCGATGGCGGCGTTGAGGCTCAGGAGGTTGGTCTGCCGGGCGATCTCCTGGATCACCCGCACGGCGTGGACCACCTGGTTGGTGGTCTCCTCCACCTTGGCCATGGCCACCATGGCGGCCTGGCCGGACCGGTCCCCGGCCTCCGTGGCCCCCACGGCCTTCTCGCTCTGGGTCTGGCTCGCCTTCACGTTCCCTGAGACCTCCTGGATGGACGCGGCGAGCTCCATCATGGCCGAGGCCATGCGCTCGACCGACACGCGCCCGGCTTCGGAGTTGCCGGCCAGCTCCCGGCTGGTGGCGGCGATCTGGTGGGTGGCGGCGGCGAAGCTCTCGGTGGCTTCCGTCACCCGGATGCCGTCGAACCGGAAGCGGTTGATCATGCCCTTGAGGCTGGACTGCATCGCGCCCAGGCGGGCCAGGAGGCTCGTGGTGTCCCCGGCGGGCGTGTCGATCTCCACGCGCATGTCGCCCTTGGCGATCTGCTGCACGACCCGGATGGCCTCCTCCGCCTCGCCTCCCAGCTGGAACTTCAGGGCCCGGTGCGCCAGGAAGCCGAGCCCCAGTCCCGCGACCACGGTGACCAGGCCGGCCGTGCCCAGGAACCAGGCGCCCTGGTCCGCCAGGGCGCCCAGGTCCGCGGCCCCCGTTCCCTGCAGCTGCCGGGCCGCCGCGCCCACCTTCAGGAAGGTGCTCACCGCGCCCGCGGTCACCAGCGCGAAGAGCGCCGCCGGCACCGCGGCCGCCGTCAGGAACCGGGCCCTGGCCGTCCAGGACCGCATGGGCACCCAGCGCTTGACCCCGGCTTCGGCCATGGACCTGCCCTGGTTGAGGAGGGCGTAGAGCCGCTCGGCCTCTCGGATCTGGGCCCGGGACGGCCGGCTGCGGATGGAGACGTAGCCCGTGATGCGGCCCTGCTCCAGCATGGGCGTCACGTTGGTGTCCACCCAGTAGAAGTCGCCGTTCTTGCAGCGGTTCTTGACGATGCCGTACCAGGGCTTGCCCGCCTTGACCGTGGCCCAGAGATCCGCGAAGGCCACACCGGGCATGAAGGGATGGCGCACGAGGTTGTGGGGCTGGCCCATCAGCTCGTCCAGGGCGAACCCGCTGACCCGGATGAATTCGTCGTTCACGTAGGTGATCCGGCCTTCCGGATCGGTCATGGAGACGATGAACGCCCCCTCCCGGAGCTGGTTCTCCTTCGTGGTCACGGGCTGGTTGTTGCGCATGTGCTAGCCTTTCTAGGTCCCTGGTCGAACAAATCTTGCAGCTTGGAAAACCAGACCCGGGAAGTTGGAAATAGTTGGACAAAGGTAACATTTTTTCAGGGACGCGGCCCGTAACATCTTGAAGGGATAATGGCACCATGGCGTACCAGCCCGCTGCAAACCGTTATGACGCCATGACCTACCAGCGGTGCGGCCGCAGCGGCCTGAAGCTGCCGGCCATCGCCCTGGGGCTCTGGCACAATTTCGGCGGAACGGATGCCTGGGAGAACGGGCGGTCGATCGCCCGCCGGGCCTTTGATCTGGGCATCACCCATTTCGACCTGGCCAACAACTACGGCCCCCCCAACGGCTCCGCCGAGGAGAGCTTCGGCCGGATCCTGAAGGCGGACCTGGGGCCCCACCGGGACGAGCTGGTGATCTCCAGCAAGGCCGGCTGGGACATGTGGCCCGGCCCCTACGGGGACCTGGGATCCCGGAAGTACCTGGTGGCCAGCCTGGACCAGAGCCTCAAGCGCCTGGGGCTGGACTACGTGGATATCTTCTACCACCACCGCCCCGACCCCGCCACGCCCCTGGAGGAGACCATGGGCGCCCTGGATTTCATCGTGCGCAGCGGCCGCGCCCTGTATGCCGGCATCTCCTCCTACGGCCCCCAGGAGACCCGGCGCGCCGCGGCCATCCTCCGGAACCTGGGCACGCCCTGCCTCGTGCACCAGCCCTCCTGCAGCCTCTTCGACCGCTGGGTCGAGGCGGAGCTCCTGGCGGTCCTGGAGGAGGAAGGCATGGGCTGCGTCGCCTTCTCTCCCTTGTATCAGGGACTGCTCACGGACCGGTACCTCCACGGGATCCCACCGGGGTCCCGTGCCGGCAGGAACCAGGGCGGCCTCCGCCCGGAGGACCTCACCCCCGCCCTCATGGACAAGGTGCGCCGCCTGGACCTCCTGGCCCGGGACCGGGGCCAGAAGCTCTCCCAGCTGGCCCTGGCCTGGGTGCTCCGCCACCCCGTCATGACCTCGGCCATCATCGGGGCCAGCAGCCCCGGCCAGGTGGAGGACGCGGTGGCAGCCCTGGCGGGCCCGGACTTGACCGACCCGGAACTCGAGGCCATCGAGGCCATCCTCGCCTGACCGTGCCAATTATGCGTTCGGCAAGGCCCCCCAACCTAAAGTCGCGAGGTGAAGTGGCCGATGGAGTGGCTAGGCGACCAGCCCATCGAAACGAGGGTCCATCCGGAAACCCTTCACCAAGGTAGGATGGATGCAGCCCCGTCACGAACCCCAGCAGGTCCCAAAGGAGCTTTCTCCGTGGCCTCTGATCCCCCAGAACCGGACCCCAATGCAATGCAGTTGAGAGACGTCAGTGCCCTGGATCTGGTCGAGGAGCTTGCCCGGGCGCGCCGGGAAGTGGCCGAGCTCAAGGCCCAGCTGGAAGGGCTGAGGGATCAGGACCCGCTGACCGGCCTGCCCAACCGCTTCTGCCTGGAGGATCGCACGGGCCAGGCCATCCTCATGTCCCACCGCCAGGGGAACATGGTGGCGGTCCTGTTCATCGAGCTGGACCGGTTCAAGGCCGTGAACCAGACCCTGGGCTTCGCCGAGGCCGACGACCTCTGCATCCAGCTCACCCGACGGATCTCCGTGCTCCTGCGGCCGGGGGACACCCTGGCCCGGGTGGGCAGCGACCAGTTCGCGGTGCTCCTGCCCGAGGTGCGCGATCCCCTGGAGCCCCTGCGGATCGCGCAGGGAATCCTGGACACCCTGTGCATCCCCTACCGCATCGCCCAGCGGGAGGTGCGCCTCACCGCCAGCATCGGGATCAGCCTGTCGCCCCAGGACGGGGACAATGCGGCCACCCTCCAGAAGGAGGCGGAGAACGCCTGCAACCGGGCCAAGGGGGGCGGCGGCAACGCGGTGCAGTGCACCACCCTCACCCTCAGCGAGGCGGCCTTCGAACGCCAGCAGATGGACGCCTTCCTGGGCGAGTCCCTCATCCGCAACGAGATGCGGATCTTCTACCAGCCCCAGTTCAACATGGACGGCCACATCATCGGCATGGAGGCCCTCCTGCGCTGGCAGCACCCGGTCCTGGGCGCGGTCCCCCCCTCCAAGTTCATCCCCCTGGCCGAGGAGAACCTGTTCATCCATACCCTGGGCGAATGGGCCCTGTCCACCGCCTGCAAGCAGGCCGCGGTCTGGCAGGCCCTGAGTCCGCGCCCCATCAAGCTGGCGGTGAACGTATCCCCGGTGCAGCTGGCCGCGCCCCGCCTGGTGGATTTCGTCGCGCGCCTCCTCCGGGAATCCAAGCTTTCCAACTCCTGCCTGGAGCTGGAGATCACCGAGAGCAGCCTGCTGAAGAACCCCGACCCCAGGCACACCCCCCTCCACGACCTCAAGACCCTTGGCGTGCGCATCGGCCTGGACGACTTCGGCACGGGCTACTCCTCCCTCAGCTACCTCCAGCAGCTCCCCATCGACACCCTCAAGATCGACCAGGCCTTCGTGCGCAACATGTTCCCGGACCGCCCCGGGACCATCTCCTCCAACCCCATCGTCCAGACCATCGTGAACCTGGGCAACAACCTCGGCCTGGCCCTGGTGGCCGAAGGCGTGGAGTCCCAGGCCCAGAAGGAGGCCCTCCACGCCATGGGCTGCAACGCCTTCCAGGGCTACCTCATGGGCCGCCCCATGGAGGCCGCCGCCATGGGCATCCACCTGGAGACCCAGATCAATACGGCCTTCAACGCCCTGCTCGGCAAGCCGCTGCTCGATCTCGCGAACTAGTGTAGGCCCATCGAATCAGCAAGACCATTCCAGCCCGACCCATAGAAATCGGAAATTTGCATCGAGCCCAGACAGATCCTGTCATCCCGGTATCTTCAGCCATAAACATTGAAGCACAGGGAAAAACCTAGTGTAGGCCCATCGAATCAGCGGAACTATTCCAGCCCAACACATCGAAACCGAAGAATTGCATCGGGCCCAGACAGGTCCTGTCATCCCGGTATCTTCAGCCATAAACATTGAAGCACAGACGGGGTGCCCTGGCAGGCACCCCGAGGGCTGAAAATAGGCTGGCGTCTCGGTTCCACGGGGCGCCAGCAATTGAAGGTGCGGGCCAAGCAACCGTAGGATAAGTTTGGAGACCCTCCCAATGGTGGCCGTCGCTCTGTGGCA